>Ga0255752_10000198_pt1 | contig 73413 bp, 88 predicted proteins | sample 011ome_25_FD_179952 | JGI IMG/M metagenome (GOLD analysis project Ga0255752, IMG submission 179952) | Coastal salt marsh microbial communities from the Groves Creek Marsh, Skidaway Island, Georgia - 011512CT metaG (version 2) | ecosystem: Environmental > Aquatic > Marine > Intertidal zone >...
TAGTGGGACTAGAATTGAAGGGTGTAACTTTGCTATTCAACCTTTCACAACTCCTATAATTTTAAAGGACATAGAAGTGGATGCTAATACCAACCACCTTATCCCAAATCTTGGAAATACGGGTGCTGATGTCACTTTTGTAAACCCAGATTTTACAGTATTAAGGGCATCCAATTATGATGCATCCGACACTACGACTCTTGCATTTCGTTATAATTTCAAGGTGCAAGATACTTCCCTTGCATCCCTACAAGACGCAAGAGTTTATATTACGGACGAGCAGGGTGATGTTGTGGTTAATAAACAACTTACTGACTCAAGCGGTTTGATTAATTCACACTTATTTAATTATGATGGAGATATTTGTTTACAGAATGGTACTTTTTCGGGAATTACTCGCACTGTTAGGGCCACCCACACGAGGTTAGTTTTTAAATATGGTTTCCTGTTAAGATCAGACACCTTAATTATAGACGAAGACACCAAGGATTTTGTGCCTCTGTCTTCAGACATAAATATAACTGAGCCAAATAAATCAGTAGTGGATGGATACACAGAAATCTCATCTCCAGAAAGATTCTATGACAGGGCGAGTTCATTTCTTGAAGACAATTTAGGAACTTACACAGGAAATATTGTTTCTCGTTCTGGAAACTCCATTAATGCTGGCTCTTATGATGTAGTGGTAGATGATCAAGCGACAGATGTCTTTGCGTTTGATGGCACTACAATCACTATCAAAACCGACTATTTTGTCGGAAATATACAAACCACTGGAAGCATTACCCTAAAGAATAATGCAGGAGTTCTTGGAACTTACGGGCCTAATACTGTCCTTCCTTGGGAGGTTACAAATGTGGAAGCAACTGCTACCCTGCAACTTTACAATATTACTAAAGTCCGAGAGGTTGAAAATGGAATAGTGACAGGAACGGCAGGAAGTAAAGTGACTGCCTCTGGTACATACACAGGACAAGAAGTGAGCGTAGGCGACAACATCCGTTTACGCATTACTTGCCAAGCAGGGACATCAGCATTCCTCCCTTATGAGACATTTGGCGTGGCAACGAGCGTAGGAATTAGTTTCATAGCTGATCAGCAACCAGATACGATCTACAATCAGAATGGCATAAACGCAGACAACCTCACTACCCTATCTGCCGATTACCCAAATGTTCAGATCGACATTTCAGATGGGGATGGGATCGCAGATGCCAGAGAGTTCTATGCATTCTATGTAAAGCAGACCACAACATCCACTGGTATTGAAAAATGGTTTGGTGCAATCGATGCGATTGATCACATGAACTATCGAGTCAATACTGCAATTTCTGACATCAAATTACAGAACAGGGGTAACACTCCACTGGTAATTTCTGGTGCTAGAATATTCCGTGACAATGGAACAAGTATTCTCCATGCGGATGTCGGAGACCAACCTATGACTCAAGACAATGGCGAACTGATCCAGTATATCAAAGGACAAGTGGATAAGTCTTTAGAAATAAATCTGCCTCCTGCCATTGCAAGTGACCCAACTATTAGTGGAATTGATAAGAACTCCAAACTAATCCCAGCTCTTTTGTAATGTCTACATCTGTATTCACAGTAATTGGGCAGAGAGTTAGGTCTCTTATAGATACAAAGCTTGATAAGTCAGGAGGCTCGATCAGTGGCACACTAACTCTTGCTGTCCCTCCAACAGATGCTACACATGCAGTAAATAAGTCTTATGTAGATAATGCAGTAAGTGACTTTGATGTGTCGGGCTATGCTCCCCTAGATGGTGCTACATTTACTGGTCCCGTTGCCTCCACCACCTTGACTTCCAATACACTTACGTTGGATGGTACTGATGTAGGCATAGAAGAGGATTTTATCGGTGGGGCAATAGCATCAGATGATGAGGTATCTGTAAAGAAGACCGAGTTTGAGGCTATGGCAAATGGCAACATAGCCTCCTTTACAGGGAACACAAGTGCCTTACCAACAACTGTTATAACAACTGTATATACAGACCCCACAGAGATAAGCTACAATCTGGAGAGACAGAGAGACGAAAGTACAAATACGATTGTAAAGGTAAAGATTACTCGAGCATCTGAAGGGGCATCAGAATTTCTAACGAACGGAGGGTCTTTTAGGGTAGGAGAGACCCCAATAACCTTCTATTAAACAGCATCCTTTTTCTTGCCGTTTATTGAGTAACCTAATAATGTAAGTAACATGAGCATCAATCCCATCACATTTGGAGTACCTTCATACGATCCCCCATTTAGCGTAAGCACAGGAGATGTAGATAATCTCAAGCTAAGATCTAAAGAAATAGCACCGCTTAGCCATGAGTCTTTAGATGAGAATTTTTGCAATTTAGCTAATAAAATCAACGAGATTTTAAATCTTGGAATTTCAGATGTAACAATCACCGGGGGAGTCATCTCTGCTGCGAACCTCCAGGTATCTGGATCAGGTGTAATATCCGTGTCGGGTACAGGAGTGATTAGTCATGCTAACAGAACTGCAGCAAGTGGTTACAATATAGCTACACTTGATGGCACCACGGATAAAGTAGTTAATGGATTGATAGCTGACTCACATGGTCATGTGACTGGAATTAAGACTAGAGTTATAGATTTATCTCCTTATGCAACTACTGACTCCCTAAGTAATTATGCAACTACTAGCTCCCTAAGTAATTATGCAACTACTAGCTCTCTAAGTGGTTATGCTACTACTGACTCCCTAAGTAATTATGCAACTACTAGCTCTCTAAGTAATTATGCAACTACTAGCTCTCTAAGTGGTTATGCTACTACTGACTCTCTAAGTAATTATGCACTAACTACCTCTCTAAGTGGTTATGCTACTACGATGGAGTTGAGTACTACAAATGGTAATGTAAACAGTAATACCGCGAACATATCCACTAATGCCACGGACATAAGTACTCTTCAGACTTCTATTTCTACATTAGATACTGAAAAGTTAGATGCAGCTGCCTTAAGCTTTGACTCTGGAACTGGAGTTTTAACCATAACCACATCCTAAGCTAATAGGCTATAAGCCTCATGGCGTTTGAGTTTACAGAATCTGAGAAATTAAAAATCTCAGCGATTACAGGAGGTCAAGGTGGCTTAGCTGTATTGACTTCTAGGCTTGGATTAGAGCCTATTCCTAGCGATGCAGTCGAGAACCAGCTGCAGCGTTGGATAAAGTATATCGAGGCTGATGCCACTTTAAAAAAGATGGCATATGAAACCAAGGATGCAGATGGTACTATCTGTTGGGCATGCAGGAAAAAGAAAGAGCAACTTGGGAGGAACGGTTCATACGGCCCTATTAAGTTAAATGACTATAGGGATTCAAACGGTAATCTTGAACGAAGCACTTTGGCTGCATTAGAGGCAGCAGTAGTAGGATATGGTCATTATCAAGAATACGGAAAGAAAGAGGGTCGTAAGCTTGCTCCAATAGTATCCGATATGGATTCAAATTTTGAGGAGATAAGAAATTCTTTAAATGAATACCAGTTAGATTCTACTCAAGCAAAATCAATGATGTTTACTAGATTTAAATCCTTAGGCGGATTTAATGAATGGAACCGAACTGTAGATAGATTTAAAAATGCATTTAGTGCCAAAAAAGGCTCTATTTCAGATAGTGCTGCTCATGCTTTTGTCTCTGTTAATCCAGAAATTGCAGCCAATATCATAAAAAATTATGCCACATATAAGGCAGGTCAAGGCAGAAGAAGGGTAGGTTTTGTATTTAATGATGAAGCTAATGCAGCCTTTGATGCAATGTTATCGGAATCTGGCGATCAGTATGTACTTAAGAGTGACTACGAAATAGATGAGCTTACTAAGCTAACTACTCCATATGATTTTGATAGAGGAAGTAGGTATATTGGTAATACAGAAAAAGGTGCATTTGATAGCAACGGACATTTAAAAGAAACCGATTCATATGTAGTGGCAGCAGATTCAGGGAAGTGGTTCTCTCACTCTAAGCTTGGTTGGATGTTACAGGCAGGAACTGAAGACAATTGGCATTATTCAACTGACTATGGGTGGCTCTACATGGACGATCCTGGAGTTGAGGATCGCTACCAATCAGATAGTTGGATATGGAGTTCAAATACAGATCAGTGGATGTATCCAATTGTTGGTGGTAAAGAAGGTCAAAGTTTGTATTTCGCAACAAATAGTAAGGGCAAGGATGATAAAACTCAGTTTCTTTATATTGATACTGATGGTTCTACAATGGGGGACGATAACAAATACTGGGTTCACGATGGCGAAACATGGACTTCCCTCAATAATGACGGTGCATCTCTAGATTTAGTACAAGATAGAATTGATTTGATCGTTGATTCCGAAGGATTCGTAGACCAGGGAAATGAAATAACTGAGGAGTTAATATCCTTTGCGCCTGATGGTAGTTACCTAGATGACAAAATAGATGCGATTGCGGCTGAAGTTGCTAAGTCTGATTTGGAGTTTAACGAATACATGGATGAGCAGTTTGATACTGTTGCTAGACCAATTGATTATACACCAGCAGGAAGTGTTTCTTCCGGTATTGATGAATCTAATGGAGAAGTTGCAGACCCTATTTCTTACGATATAGATGGGGCATATGGAGTAGATGCTGCACTTCTCACTGATTATCAATCGAGACTTAATGAAGTCGCAAGGGATATGCGTTACAAGGGCATTAATGAGGGTCTTATACCTAGCTTAATTAAAAAGACTGAGCTATATAAAGATCTTATGGATAGCCTAGGAGGCAGTGATGCTTCCGACGCTGGTCAATTAGTGGATGCGATGGTTCAAGCTGCAGCTGAGAAAACTGCACAAGATACTAATGTAGCAAAGAACATAACAATGTTTGATTCTAGGGGTGGTGCTATGCTTGACCCAATGATGAGTCTAGATGAGAAACTTTCAGTAAGGACAGCTAAGCCAAGTAGGTATGCAACTGCAGAGGATGTTGAGAAGGGATATGCCCAGGGGGTTGGTGAGCTTATTAAGAACCCAGACTTCGATCCAACTTTATCTTATTACTTTGAGTATAGAAATCCTGAGACAGGACAACTAGAGACTAGAGCATTTCGTCCTGACATGGCTGGGAAACAGCCATTTATGGAGAACCAAGAGCGTCTAATTGATGGTTCTAATGCAGTCATAGATAGTCATATGGATAAAATTTTTAACAAGGGTGAGGATGGTCTTTCTGACTATGAGAGAAAGCTTAATAAAACGATTAATTTATTAAAGCAGGAAGGCTTGATTGCAGATGAAGGTGGTGATGATCTTTACACCAAAGAGGGCATGAAGCAGCTGAATTATATCTTTGGTGACGATGAGGATTCTTACACTGGTAAGCGCGAAGATTACAACGAGATGAATAAGTTTCTTCGTGAAAAACAGAATTACTATCAAGGCTTATCAGAACAGGAAACATTGGATAGGTCAGCTAAATTGATCTCAGCAATCAATGATACTGAGCCTGTTTCAAATGCAAGGGAGAGGGCAGCCCAACGCATGAGGCTTGCTAGGTTCGGTGGTGATATAGGTTCTGGTGATACTTTGTTTGATAATAGTCTGAAGGATAAAGTTAATCCTGTTAACCTAGATAACATAACCGGGGAAGGTACACTTTATACTAACGATCAAATCCAAGAACTTGGGATCGGTGGTGGCCTTGCTAATGCACCTACAATGAGTGACGAACTTAAGCAAAACCAATACTCTAAAAATCTTATACTTCCCCAATAGTTATGAGCCTAGGTTTATTTGATCAATCAAATCCTCATACCCCGACATTATTCGAGGAACGTAAAAAACGCTACGATGATGATTCATTTTTCACCAATCAAGGCTTTGATTTGCAAGGAGAGAACAGTTACGATTGGATGCCTGAAGGCACGAAACTATTTTATAACAAAGATAGTAATCGATATGGTTTTAAGGATATGTCTGGTGCTGGCTATCAGGCTGACGCAGGCAACTTACTAAAAGATGGATCAATCGATGGTGACTTATTTAAGAAAGAATATGATTCTTTGAGAGACAGAGGCAAAGCGAAACTCACGAGTGATCGCTTTTCGGAAATGTACCCTTACTACTCAGCAGAAGGTAGGGGGCAAAGTAATCTTCATGCTGGATCGCTGCGAGATAAGCCATTTGCTGGGACTTATTCTCAGATCGGCGCAGATGATACTTATGGTGGTTATAATTTAACAAACCGCAGGCGTGGTAGTGGCTTCATTACGGATGTAAGGGATAACGATGGTAATGTATTACACTCTTATAGTTCACCTAGTTCCAATCATTTTGGTGGAGCTTTAGACTGGATCGACAATCATAGAAAGAATGAGTACTCAAACCTTAATGGGGCTTTACAAGAAACTGATGCAGGTACTTCAGTCAACTCAAACCTCGAAGGAGCCTTGGCTACTCAGCCTACTGCATCGGAGGTCATTACTGAAACAATTAGTCCTACTGACTTATCTTTAGAAACCATCGACTACAAAGGCCTCCCCGCTGCAGAACAGGCCTTACTAATTGAGCAAATTGAGGATGCTGCCACGAGGCATGATTGGCGAAGTATGGCAGCCGAGGATAAGTTCAATTTACTCAAGGAATACCTGCCTAATCTTACTAGTGCTAGATTGGCTGTGTTAACCGAGCAAATTACTGATGCACAAAGCGCGTATAATATTTTAATTCAAGGTTCCCTCACTAAAGAGAATGAGATCACCAAGGCTTCTTCTGATCTAGCTCAAGCTGAGATGGACTCAAATCTTGCTAGGTATAGAAACATTACTGATACACTTAGGGGAGACAGGCTAAGTTCAGAGCGAGCAGGAGAAGGTAGAGGAAATAATTTTGCAGATAGACTTTTACTTCAAGCAGAGATGAGTGCTGCAGATAAGTATGAGCAGTTAGAGAATGCCTCTAAACTATCAGATGCACAACGTAAGTATGGTGCTACCGTTTCAGGGGCAGGAGAAAGGGCAGAGGCTGTTAAGCTTCTCGCAGATACAACCCTAAGTAATAATGTATCACAGGTTGCACTAGAGGAGAAAACTTCGATATTCCAAGCCCTGCAGGACAAAGCCACCGCACAGCAGGCAATAGCCGATGAATTAGCTCAAGTATTAGGCACTACTCAGGAGAAGACATTACCTGCAGTTAAGATGGCAGAGTTGATCATCGAACAGGCATCTCAGGAGGGCAAGATGGAGATAGCCAATGCAGAAGAAAAGAGTGCGGCAGTAATAGATAGTGCAAGGGAGCTATTATCCAACTCAAGCCTACTCCAGTCGCTTTCTGAGCAATTGGGAGACGAAGCCCTTGTATTAGGCGCAGAGTACACCGAAGAACAGAAGGACTTCGTGCAGAGGATACAAAATCTTAAGAACATTCCTGGTCTCGTTAATGCTATTCTTGATAGAGTTCCTGCAGATATGTTCGCAGTCTACACATCTCTGTACGAGCAGATTGGTGCTATTTGGGCTGCTGGTGTTGTTGCTGGGCTAGTGGATCAAGATGGGTATTTAATACCTGACACTTCGTTTGCTGAGACCGTAGCAGGAGATTCGGCATTTGAAGAGTTGTTTGCAATACAGGAGCAATCAGGAGAAGATGGAGTAGAGGGTGCAGTAAATACTGGAGTTGATATGTTGGGAGATGTAATTAATGGACTATTTAAAAACTTTGGGAAAGGAGACGAATAATGCCAATAGCAGTTATGGATCCAGGTCAGATGATAAGGCCGAAGCAAGTAGTCGCACCAGTTGCCCCTTCTGCTGGCTCTGGCATAATGTCTCCTGGCACACCTATTAGAGTTGACCCTAAAGGCACTGCTCGCCAAGCAGCACGAGATAGAATCTTACGTCGGCAAAGAGTTTCAGATGCTGAGCTTGCTCGTCAGCAAATGATTGAAGATGCAATCCTAGCAAGAAGACAGAAAATAGAGGACGATAAGTATTTAAGGCAGATACAGATCGATGATGCCGCCTATGAAGATGAAAAATTTTTAAGAGACCAAGAGTACAAAGATGAGAGAGCAGATGACATTGCTAGAATCAAAAGAGGAGAGGATTTAGCTGACGATATAACAAATCGAGGTCGTGTTTTATCGGATAGAGATGACCTCCGAGGCTACAAAAGAGAAGTCCTTGAAGATGAAAGAGGCTATAATAATGATCAGCGTGATGAAAAGTATAGAAGAGAAGATGCCCTGCGTGATGAAAAGTATAGAAGAGAAGATGATCAGCGTGATGAAAAGTATAGAAGAGAAGATGAGGTAGATCTAAAAGACTACAATCGTGGTGCTACTGACCGAGATCAGCAAAGAGCGAAGCATAAACTCTGGGTAAAAGAGTCTAAGGCTAGACTTAGGGAGAGTCGGTTAACGCAAGAGCAGATAAAAAGTGATGCACTTTTTAAAACTAAACAACTATATGCTGAGTTTTTAAATGATGTTGCATCTAATGAAGAAACTAGCGGTTACAGAGAGAGGCTAGATGCGGTCATTGATTCCCTTAGTGTAGAAGAAAAGGCTTTGCAGACCTACGCTATGGAAAGAACCATTGGGGCATTGAATAGCGCCATAGAAGTATACATAGATGTAGGCTTAGATTCTGACGAAAGTGAAGAGTGGTTGGAGAATCTGTTTTCCCAAGCAGGACTTCAAGAAGTCACTGAGATTAGCACTGAAACTATAGAGGAACTGGCCTTTAAAGTTATGTCACAGGTTGAGGCTGATTCAAGTATAGCTTTGGGAATTGCTCCTCTTACTGAAGTAAAGACTGCAATTGAAGTTGCTGCTAGAGATCAGAAGTTACTAGTTGAGCAGAAAAAGCAATTCGAGATTGCTCGATCAAAAGTCTCAAACGAGGCAATGGATCCTAAAGCAATCGAGTACATGAAGAGAGCATTTAGGACGAAGATCGGTAACCTAGGTGAGGATGCATTTGAGGAAGTTGAATCAAAGACAAAGTTAGATGAAGATGGTAAGCCTCGAGATATTCCTAGTGATAATCCAACAGAAGACGTAGGTGGTAATAGCATCGATAAGGATCCTCCTCTAGTAACAAAGGGGGACACAAAAGCCTTCCTTGATGACTTGGGCAACGAGAACCCTACGGAAGAGGCAATTAAAGATACTGAGGATATTGACGAATCCAATAGCTCTGCAACCATTGCCCCTGCCCCTGAGGGTGCATCAACCTTTATTGAGCCAAATGCTACTGAGGGTGAGTCTAATAGCTCTGCAGTAATTAATCCTGGTGCATCATCTTTCATAGATGAAAATGCGACAGACGATGACAACATGACTGAGCCTGATGACTTCGATCCTCGATCCATGACCCTTAATGCAGTTGATCTTGCTGGTAAAGGAATAGATGTTTTGGACAGAATGGCTAATACCCAAGTAGATGTTGTTGGGCCTCTTACGGATGCAGCAGAATTTGTAGGAGAGAATGCAGAGATTATTGCCCCGGCTGTAGTTGCTGCTCGTAAACCACTCGGAAAAGGAATTAAGAAAGGTTACGAAGGTCTTGAGAATGTAATTGGGAAAGCGGGAGATGCAGTTGCGAACACTGCTCCAGTTCAAGCTTTAACTGCACCAGATCCTAGCGTTGGAAATATTGATGATTTAGTTCCAGATGTTGACCCGAATAAACCAGTTGCACAGAGATGGAAAACTCCTGATGGTGTGGATGTAACAGGGCAAAAGGGAGTTTCTAATGCAAGGCCAGTAAAGGTCAGTAATCTTATGTCTGAGGAATCAGTAGGTAGGGCTAATCAACTTCTAGAGAGCAAGGGATTCAAGCCATTTACTGAACCACTGCCCGATGCAGATCCTAATAAGAAGTTAGATTTAAAACAAAGAGCCGAATGGCAGTTAAGGTTCAGAGATCACATTAACCAACAAGTGGCAAGCGGTCGTACTACTTTAAGAACTAGGTTAATGAATGCCTTAAAGGCAATGAAGCCAGGAATGCCACAGGGTAAACTCGGTAAGTTTTTGAAAGTTCTAGCGCCTGCTGCTACTGCATATGAAGTGATTGCACTTGGTAAGGATATTTACGAGTTACTTAGTAGAGAAGATCCTGAAGCTGCTCAAGCAGTAAAGGAGCAACTTGAGGTAGAAGAGGCAGGTATTATAGCAGAGGAAAGTATGGCTCCGATCACTGAAGAGATTCAGAACTCTATGGGTACTTCAGAAGAGGTTTCCATGCCAATTGAAGAAATGAATAACTCTGCAGACTTTTCCTCTGGTGAGGCTGGAACTTACAACCTTCCACCAAACTTAGCCGAGGCGCTAAAAATGGATAATTTAGAAAACTTAGAGAAGAAGGATTCTCTTTCTTCTAACGAGATGGTTGACCTAATAATGGGAAGCCAATGAATAATGCCGAGTTCAATGAGTGGGCTAAATCTTACCTTAACCAAGTAGAGACAACCAAGCTTAAGCCTTTCAATCCTCAGGAATTACTTGATAATCAAGAGAGGATTCAGGATAAAAGAGACAATCATCTTAAGCACAATATTGCTAGTGGGTCTTTAGGTTTAGCAGGGACTGCTCTTGCGTACACCAATCCAATTGCGGGTACTGCCTTGGGGCTTTCGTCATTCCTTCCCCAAATAAAACATAGGGCAGAGAACGCAGGAGACATGAGCTTGGGGTATGGCCCAAGTATATCTAGTCCAGATCAATTTAAAAACCCCAACGAGAGAGAAGATTACTACCGAACAGATAGTAAATCTACTGCTCCACCAGCACAAATAATTGCACCAAAAATGCCATAATCTTTACAACCTAGATATCTAGGTTACAATATAAGCATGGCAAGCAGCATTATCGCTAAATATCGGGAGCATTTAGCCTCTCAAGGAAAAGACTCAACTCAAACTACCGATAAGGATCTAGCATTGGAGTTATACTCTGCACTCACTGAGCAGAAGAAGGACTTCGAGAAGTTTGCCGAGAACAGAGGTGACCCTGAGTTTGCACAACTTGTAAGAGATGCCTACGAAGAGAATAAAACCTTTAAGGGCAGTGCAGTTGATTCCATACCGGCAGAGTATTACAATCGTAAGACAGGTCTGCAGAGAGGTCTATCGGTGGGTGCAGGTGCAGTTGGGATGGACGATACTGCTAGGGACTTGATGCGAGACGCTAATCGAAACGAACGCAAAGCTAACAAGTATCAGAAGAATATATTTAATGACATACAGATGATCGATGATCCCATCGATGGTCTTAAGTATGTGACTCAAGCTATAACAAGCACTGCAGTAAGTGTCGTACCCGACATGGCTTTATCTCTGATTACAAGAGGAGCAGGAGGCAAGATTCAAAAGAGCCTAGAGAAAGGCGGGAAACTCAAGGATGTTCGCAAGAAACTTGAGAAGACCATGGGAGAAGGCTATGGCAAGAACATAGGTACAGTAGCAGGTGCATTTGGAACTTCTGCAGTCGAGAACACAGGTCATGTCTACGGAGACTTGTATGAGTATACCAAGCTAGATCCTAGCGATGAGAAGTATCTGTCTCCTAGTGAAGCTCGAGCATTATCAATGGTAGGTGGTGGTGCTTCTGCTACACTAGATTCCGTTCTGCCTGTATGGTTGGTGGGTAAGTTGTCTAAGAGCATTGGGGCAGATGCTGCTCAGAAGGAAGTCACCAAGATGTTTAATGGCATGCCCGAGGGTATGGTTCTATTGGCAAAGGGTACTGCTGGGGAGGGCGTGACCGAGGGTCTTCAAGAAGTTGTACAGATGCTCACAGTCAAGTATCATACTGACGAGGAGTGGTCTCCGCAGGATTGGAACAGATTGATAAATGCATCTGTCATGGGTGCAATTGGAGGTGGTGCAGTAACAGGTGGTACGGCTGCTATAGGAAGAATGCTTGAGGCTCCTGAGACTAGACCATGGGATCCTAAGCTTGAGGAGGTGGACACAAAGAAAGAGCGTGAGGAGATAAGGAATCGCAATGCTCTAAGGAGATATGCAGACCTTGAGGTCGGTACAATTGTTAGCCCTGCAGGATCCGACAAGCTTGCCCGAGTGGTATCAAAGAATGAGGAGGATTCAACAGTAGTAGTAGAGTTCAGAGACGGACTCACTCAGCGCATGGATCCAACAAAGCTTAATGTAAAGCAGGATAAGAAAAGGGTAATTAAAGAAGAAGACCTGGAGAGCTTTTCAGATCAGAAGCTAGAGGAATTAAAAATATACTCACCGAAACTAACCTCAGCTATTGAGAAGGAGCAGGAAAGAAGAAACGTTGAGGTAGAGAAAGATAACACACTAAAAAGATTAGACACTGCCATAGAGGTATCTGAAAAGGGCAACCAAATCATAGCTGTAGATAGCTCGAGCAAAGAGCGTATACACTCAGCAACATTTACCGAGGAGGATGGCTTACTTGTACTAGATAACGAGTCTAAGGATAGCGAGAACGATCAAAGGGGAGACCAGGCAAGAGAACTTATACATAAGCAATTAAAAGCCAAAGCCAAGAAACTTGGTATGCCCTACAAGATTGGGGACGTTATCGAGTATCCACTAAGCGCTAGTGAGATTAATCAGATCGACTCAAAAGCTGATTTGCTTGTCGAGTATGGCAGACTTAGGGCTAGATACAATCTACTTGGCAGGAGGGAACCTGAGACTGAAGAGCGTTTAATCGCTCGAATGCAAGAACTAGGCATGATTAGCCTAGACCGAAACAACAGGCCAATCCTTGGGGAGGTAGAACTAAAGAAGGGTAGTAATAGTAGGTTACTAACTACAAATCCTGAAGTTGCGAGCGTACTGTCGGGTTCAATATTTACCGACTTGGAGGCAAATCTTGTTGGCTATGAAGATACACTTAATGCCTCACAGATAAACGATAAGTTTATTCTTAAGGAAGCAAAAGCAATGCTAGGAGATATGGCTGAGACCATTGATGGCCTTAATCATTCTGATGTTGCTAGGATTGCAGAAGGAGCGACCGAGTTATTTAAGAAGCACTACCTCGATGAAGATGGTGGGTGGAAGGCCGGTAAGACAAGAAAGGACATCGAAGACGAAGAGGCAGAGAGGCAAGAGATTGCCTTGATGCGTAAACAAGAGTCAAAAGATAGATTCGATTTAATCAAACCGCAAGTTGGTAACTTTGTACAAATTGCAAAGGGACAAGCTCCTCAAAAGATTACAAGTGTAGATGAGGAGAATTTTACTGTTAGAACCACAGAGGGTGGGGATAATGACATATCAGCTAGATCCATAATTAGGCAGGCCGAAGAAAGACCACTTGAGAGAAATGGTGAGTTTGTTACTGAGCTTAATAGCGGAAAGGTAAGAAAGAAGGTCGTAGTAACAGGCAGTGATACAAATGGGGAGTATCGAGGAAGGAAGTCACTAACTGTAACTTTTGAGAAGAATGGGGATATCATATCGGTTACCGATTCCGAGAATAATTACTACTCCGATGCCAAGGGACTGTCGGTTGATGATGATGAGTTTCAATCTACCTTAGCAAGTATTACGCTCACTAAGGTTGAGCAGAAGGATCCACCAACCCCTAAACCACAGAAGGTTGCTGATAATATTTTTAGGATCGGTAACACAATCGAGGGTTCAGTGCTTCAAGTTAATGGATCCAAAAAGATTGGTAAGCATGAGTTAGTCCCAGTACTCACGGATAATACAGGTCGGGTCTCGGGCATCAAGGTTGGTGATGAAGAACTGACATTCGATGATCCTGTTCCTGCAAGTGAGTGGGTTGAGACTGCTAGGACTAAGCTTAAGGCAGAGGGCATGTATGGAAGACAGACCTTGAAGCCCACTCGTGTATTCAGGAAGCCAAAGAATGAGCTATTGTTTAGGAGCAGAAATGACTCCATCATAACTCCTCCAATAAATATCAAAACAGTTGAGGTGGATGAAGAGGATCCTGCGAAAGGGTTCGATGAGCTTTTAGCTGATGTAGATAAAAGCAAACTTAGTGAGAGCAAAAGCACTAAGACATTGATAGCCCTAAGGTACTTCTACCCAGGGTCTGATCAGCCAGCTATTCTTTTGAGAAGAGTAGCATCCTCTAAGGGGGATGTTGTCATTAGGGATATGAAGCGTAAGGGCGGTAAGACTTTAGACCCCCTTACAGATACATCTAGTTATTCCATTAAGATGAATAGCGATCAATATTATGATGCGCTAGAGGGTGACGAGAGAATTGAGCCAGTAGCATTATTAGAAGTAACAGAAGAGGTTAATGTAAATACCGACTTTGATACGGAGCAGGAATTTAACTTAGCACTAGATCCATTCTTGGATAAGTCTAAAGTAAGGCTAGACCCAATGGGTATATTGGAGGGCATCGATACTTCTATCGAGCAGACGGATGACCCCGAGGTAGAGGAAAGACTTAGACTCCAAAGGAATAGGATAGAGACCATGGTTCAGGATGAAGATGGTCAATTCAATCCACTGCTAGAAATCTTTGGGTTTGTTCCTGATAATACAATTTCCTCATTCAAGGAAGAGATCGAAAAGAGGCTTCCGGCAATTAAGGATAAGCAATTAAAAGCAAAAGGTAGGAAGATACTTAAATCCGATCAACTTAGGATACTTGATGTTACTGAGTTCTTGGGTGGTATTGCTGAAAAGAAAGGTTCTTGGCGAGTAGGAATAAGAGCCTTGGGTGATAATGGTGAAGAGTATCAGTCTTTAGATAAGGTTATTACCACAGCTCTAAATGAATTCTCAAAGAGAGGGTACAAGCCCCGAGCGGAAAAGGGTACAGGCACGGATGCAATGTCTCGGGCAGTAACCTCACTGCTAGATGATGAGAGAGTTAGTGATCAGACTGGAGATAAAGGATTTAGTGACTCGGGTGACATCCAGGATGAAAATGATATTGAGGGCAGTCAGCTACAAGATTCTATAGAACAGTCAGAGGCAGATGAGGTCACCTTAAATGATGGCTTGGACTCATACATGGGAGATGGTGGCGATGAGCAACCCATGGTTATCAGTGATGTGGAAGAGCCTATCGATCAGATTTACGTGGAAATGGCAGAGAATGCCATCGCTAATCCGAAGGTCAGGCCTGAGGATAAGGAGCAGATAAAGTTTTCACTTTCGGTGTACAAGAACTCTAATCCTACTGAAAGAGAATCTAAGAGAGAAGAGCTTGTTATGCTCCTAGTTGAGGCAATTAATATGGCTAATTCTGAGTCTGTTGGTGAGATTGCAAGTACCCCTGATGTAATAGAGAGGGAGATAGCATCTTCAATAGAGAAGCCTACATCGCCTCCGCCACTAGCCCAAGAGTTGATCGAGGAGAACTCAGTCTCACTTCAGAAGTTTTTTGGTGGTGCAGTCATGGATGGCGAGCCGATACGGCTAGAGGCATATATCAATCGAATGCTCAATACCATAGTGGGTGAGGGTTCTGTTGATTCAGATATCTTAGACATGGCTCAGCAGTTAATGTCCCATCCTTATGCCAAAGACCTTAATGTAAAGTTTGAGTCTTGGGACAACTTCAAGAAAGGTGTCAGTTCGGACGGTAGGAATGGTAAGATCACGAGGGCATATCTGCGTGGCAACACTATTGTTATGGGGCCATTCTATAAGCTTAAGCTAGATAGTGACTTAACTGCTGATGACCATATAAGGGTCACCTTGCTCGAGGAGATTGCCCACAGTGTTTTAGACAAGGCAGTAAATGTTGCTGTTCTCACCAATAGGCTAGGAGAGTTGCCTGCTGATGTCAGGGGAGTCATATCCAAGGAGAAGGCAGACAAGCTATATAGAGAGACTGAAGAAATCATGTCTTGGCTCAGAACCCAAACGGATGGCAGGTACTACCAAGGGCTACTGAATAAAAAAGAGTTTTGGGCAAACTTTGCAACTAATCCTGACTTCAGGAAATTCTTAAATCGCCCGATGCCACCTCAGTTAAGGCGTAAGTTTCAGTCTAGATTCGAGAGAGTAATAGACTGGCTCTTAGATTTAGCTAGCAAGATTTTCGATGCCGACTTCACTAGACAAGCTTCTACCTTAGATGTTATCAGAAAAAGATACCGTACGGTATTGCGTACGGCTGATAAGTTAGCAGCAGCTGATGTTGACATATACGCTACAATGAACAGCGAGAGCAGGGGGAACATCAACTCTGACCTCGGAATAAATTACAATATACAAGATGGAAAAACCCAAGATAAAACCTTTTCGTCCCTCCCGAAAATTATTGCCACCACGGAAAACCTCAGCGGAAGAGATGGCAAAGATTCCTTCTACCGTGCCGCTGTCGATAGCGGATACGAAATCACTAGACAAAATCTTAGGAAAAAGCTCGAAGGACTCCCACAAAAAATAGGCACCGAGCATGGTGCGTACTTTGATCACGATGCAGGTCGTGCAATCAAGGTAACTAGGATTCCTGAAAGCATGATGTCCTTCGGGCATTTTTACGATGTCGGGAGATACATTAGGGATAAGCACAATATGAATCTCCTCTTTGGGGATGATATTCAATTTGTTGGTGTTAGCCCTAGGGAAGACGGAGATTATGCGATCATCACATCACAACCTTTAATACTAGGAAGGGAAGCTACATCTGATGAGATCATAGCAGATTTAGAGGGCAGGGGGTACAAGATAACAATGACCCCAAATTGGGAGGACAATGGGGCTACCCAGGAGATCAGTGCTATTTCCGAAGATGGAACAATTGAACTATCTGATATTGCTCCCAAGAATGTTTTAGTCGATAACGAAACTGGCGAGCTTGCTTACATAGATGTTCATGTTGAAGCTCCTAACGATTTAGCATCGAGGGTTGAGTCAGCAGATACGTTCGATCCTGAAGAGGCAAGTGTAGCCCAAGGTACGATCCGCGCGCATATGACCGCACTAATGGATCTCGGTAATGTAATTTCTTCTGCTCTAACTGAGGTGGGGGAAGAGTCCTCAATGTCGGTTGAGAAAATTAAGGAATATCAGGTCGTAAAAGACGGAAGCACACCCGAGGTTATTGCTAAGGTGCTTGCGGATAAGGCAGCCTCGGTTGATGAAGTTCTAGCTCAATATAGACAAGCTCTTCCTGAGCAGTCTCAGGCTACTGCAGGCTTAGATAATATCAACAATCTTGAGTCCATAGCAAATAGAGATACTGCTGCGAGAAACCTAATGAAGTTGCTAGTAGGCACTAGGGAGAGTGCCTCTGATCTACTAGGTTCCTCACTTAAGAATTATGAGAAATTGAACTCTAAGTTAGAGAGTTCATCAGATGCAATAGCTAGGCTTACATCCCCTAAGACAATGTTTGATGCAAGTAAAACTCAACGCCAGTTAGCCAAGGCAATGAGGGATTCACTTTATAAGCAGAATGACTCGGGTGAAGGTTCGAAGGTTAATTCATTTGAGGCTGCATTAATAGCTGAAGGCAAAGATATAAATCTCACGGACTTTAGGAAACTGAGGGGAATGGAGATCGATGAGGGCAAGCTATTTTCCCTGTTAGAGAAGCTGTCAGTCGGTTTTAAGGGGGTAAGGTTCATCGAGCAATTAACAGCCGAGGAAATCTTTGATGCACTTACCCCCATGAGTAATGCTCATTCTCTCGTCACTAATTCAGATCCAGATACAGAGCTAGACCAAGCAGTAAAAATTGGCATTGCCCTAATCCTTGGAAGGGATCAGAGGAACTCAGTTCCCCGCAGTGCATTTACAACAAGACTAAGGTTAGCTAAAGGAGAAGTCAGTCATGAGATAGCAGATGCAGTTAGGCTTATCAAGGATGCTGCAAATGGTAGACCTGTCAGGGATATCAAGGATAGATCCATGAGGTCTATTATTGAAAATGTTAAAAGCATCAAGGCTGACATTGATGAATATAAAGCTGACCTTGAGAAAGTTAAGGAGGAGATACGAGTAGGAGAGATACACTTAAAGGTATACGATGAAAGAATAGCTGACCTTGACGAGTATTTTGAAACCTCTGCCCCAGTAGAACTTAGAGAAGGTGGGCAATACTCTATGCTCGAGATTGATGCCGATGGAAAACTTCAAGAAACATTATTTACATTCCGACTAGGAAATGGGGAGAGTTCCGAAGAGGCAAAATATACTGCAGCCAAGGCATCTGAACTTAACAAGATAATGCAGACGGAGTCTTACAAACAAAAGTATGGGGGGACTCCAATGGATAGGTATTTCAAGCAACTTGTTACTGAGCTAAGAAAGCCTAATTTTGGTATTCAGTATCATACTGCTCACGTAGGGTTTCTCCATGCAATGGCTCAGTCCCTACAGGAAAGGCTGTCAAATCTTGGCCCTGCAGGAAAGCTAGCAGCCTCACTTCTAAATACATACAATAGAGACTATAATGCCGAGGTAGGAGCAATATCCTCACAAGGTAAGAAAGTATCTAAGGCAATCAAGAGGCTTCATGGGGAGATGGCAAGGGAGTCGGGCGAGAATTTAAATCAGTTCATAAAAGGTTTTGGCTCCAAGATGTTCGACTGGTTCAACGAAAGACCTGACCTACAAGGACAAGAGGAGCAAGCGATCAATAAGGTTTGGTCTGACTTAAAGAAGGAAGATCCAACAAGGCAGTACACTGAGGAAGGTAAGCGAGCCTTGAGGGCTTACCTAAAGCAATGGGGTATACAGAACGATAACTTCAGGAGACTCTATAAGAAGTACGACATAAAGGTTGAGGACGAGAATGTACCTCGTGGTGAACTAGCCCTAGGTGTAGATTCTCCTAACCTATTCAGAGACTTCGTTGAGCAGGGTGTTTTCACAACCCCACGTAAACTTAATCGCACAAAAATATTTCGAGTCGTATCACTTCTAGATAGTAAGTTCGCAGAGAAGGATTACGTAGATGAGGAAAGTGATGGTAATTTCTTCGGGAAAGCTCTTGCAAGCATGCAAGAGGCTAGGGCTTCAGGAGTAGACATGGAGGAAAGCTTTCAACAGATCTTCGGTAAGTCAGTCAGCCCTGAGTTGTCTAGTCTGTTCTTCAGTCCGATTTTCAATGGTAAGTCTGCACACAATATCCCATTTGTATTACAATCGCAGGACAACGAGGGCCGGAAGAGCAAGCGCATATTACTTCCCGAAGAACTCCAAAGAGCATGGAGAAATGCAGATGGAAACAATGAGGGTATACGAGTTGCAAATGCGATCCTTTCTTTATCCAAGATCATTCCTGGTTCTAATGAGGACACCCTATTTAATCTTGTTGGTCAGATGAAACATAGGGCAAGTGCCTTGATAAAAGTTGAAAGAGAATCTAGGCAGGAGGATACAGCAATCGATAATAATGCTGACCTAATGAGGATGCTTAAGGGTTCTGACTTTCATCATTCGATTCATGGTCGAGCATTGTACAATGTTTTGCCTGGTGAGTTCTTTGAGTACGAGATGTATGATGAGACATCTTCCTCTCAGCACTTATCAAAAATAATGATGACTGCTCACTTTGGTCGCAAGGGTGAGAAGCTTGCCGACAACTTCAAGGCAATCAAGGAGCAGTATGTGGCATCGAAGGATGCGTATGCAGATTATGCACAGGCAGCAGGCGTATCACTTAGGGGAGGAAGACCTCCATCTAGGAATATTTTCGGGTATGCTATTAAGGTTAGGAAAATAAAAGCCGAGATGGCAAACAGAGGTAAGGATCCGAATACATACTCAGACCTAGAGACTAAAGCTAAAGCTTTTTATGAGGCTGAAAACTCTATAGCTGCAACGAGTGCTGCATTCACATCAAGGAGTTCCAACAATGCAGATCTTTCTATGGGGCTTGATGCACTTAGGGCATTAGCATTCGGATTGGTTAACACCATGAAGGGTGCATGGACATCTATTATGTCTATGCCTGATATCGTAAAGAAGATGGGTCTTAATCCTACTGCATTTAGGACTCTTGGGGGAGCAGTTAAGAACTTACCTCAAGAGATAGCAGGGTCATTCTTGGAGTCATTTGGGATAGAGATGATTAGACCTGATAAGTACAACGAAGAACTTCGTGATATGTATGGACGCGAGCAAGGCATGCTAGGGTTCGATGAGTTTACTACCGAGATAGGTAAGGAAGGTTCACTTGGGGCAGGGCAAGGGACTTTTAGGAAAATCGTTAATGTAGTACAGGGTCTCTCTCAAGCAGGTGGAAGTATGAGATCCAAGACTAGCGTTAACTTTATTCCAGGATCTGTACTAACGCCATTCACTGCCCCATTTAGTTATCTTGCTCAGGCAGTTAATAAATCCATTTCCTTATCCATGGCAGAGACAATAGAAAGGTTTGTCCTTAGGGCTGTTGAGGCAATGGAAACCAAGGGCATAACGATAGACAATAATACCTTTGAGGTATCTGCCAAAGACCTTGGATACGAAGATTCCAAGCTAGACTCCTGGGTCTTCGGTAGTGTGGACATGGTGGAGAAGCTGAACCAAAGACTGACTGCTGAGGGTATGTCATTTGCTCAGCTTGCACAAGACTACAGGAGAAGAAAGGAACTAGATCCTAATGCTAAGGTTCTGAGTGTAGATGCAGTTAGGGCTTCCCAGAATATTGCTATGTCTGAGGTGACCTATGATACTATGGCCGGTAAGCCATCGGCAGCACTATCGGGAGTTGGTCAATTTTTCTCTCCTCTCCTTAGCTGGTCGGCATCTTCCTATAGTAAGGGTCTTGATCAGATGAGAAACAAGGAGGGTCGTCTTGCTATGAGGGAGAGTGTTAGGTATATGCTCACTGCCTCGGCATGGCTCATGCCTGTTGGTATTGCCTTCACTATGTTTATGGATTGGTGGGATGAGGAAGTACTTGGTAAGCCGTCATCTCTTAGAAAGGTTCCACCAATAGCTATGGTTCCTGGAATAGGTACATTTATGGCAATGACTGACCCAAGGTATGATGTTGCTGCTATGCTGGAAAGGGCAGCTCGAGCAAATAATATACTTGGTCTCGGGCAAGAGTTTATAACTCCTATGTTAGTCGGGCAACTTGACCCATCTTCCTTGGGTGCAAAGTTCGATCCTACCCGAAGAGTGCTTGGTATCTCAACTGTTATGAATGCCTACGCTGTGGCAACTAACTACTTCAACGCTATAAGGACAGGAGGAAAAGAAGAAATAGTACCAGACTATGCTACAGTTGTCAGACCATTAATGTATCTAATGGGACTCAATGCAGTAATACAAAATACCCAAGCAGCAACAAACTTAACAAGCATAGAGGATATAGAGCCAACAGGCTTCATGACCAACGAAAGGCAAGTAGCTGACATCACAGGAATGAGGAACTCATTTAGGGTATTCGCAAAAGCCATAGGCATGGAGATGAGAAGAGGAGGAATAATGCAATTCTCGGCTACTGCCATGGGAAATGCTCTCAAGAGAATGGAAAGGGCAGCCTATGCAAACGATAGGCAAGCATTTAAAGATGCCTATAGGAGGGCTATCGAGCTATCTCAATCTGATGATAAACGAAAGGATGTATCCGATAAATTCAAGAAAAGACATATTCGCAATGGTGTCACTAGGTACTCAATGAGTGATGCAGACATACAAGCTATACTATCCGTGATGGATCCTGACCAAAGGTCAAAAATCCTCACTGCAATGAGGAATCACGATTTTTATCTTAAAGCTATTGGAGGCACACCATCCAAGCCAAGAAAGGATGTAGGTCAGTATAAAGAGGCGCTTAGAAAGCTTGCGTTATGAGTGACAATAAAAAGTCAGGTACTTACTATGAACAATTATTTATATGCGAGTGCCTAAATAAGGGAATGGATGTTTCAGTACCCATAGGTGACTACAACCAATACGATGTAATAATAGATACAAGTAAAACCCTCTTTAGGGTTCAGGTTAAAGGTACAGCAAGTAAAAGGAGGGACAGAAGAAGTGGCTATAGTATAACCACAGGAATGGGTCGGCATACATCCAAAAAGACTAGGTACCAGGATGATGCATATGATATACTAGCTGCTCTTGTTATCAGTGATGGTTATCAGTATTGGTATATAATACCCAAGGATAAAGTTGGCACAAATTTAACACTAAAATTATTCCCATCTCCGGACAGTAAAGCAAAGTGGGAGAAATATAGACATGGGTGGGATTTAATTTGTAAGATGTAACCTAATAATCTAGGTTATTTTATATATGAAGTGTCCAGTTACCAAAAAAAATTGTAGCAACCCCAAGTGCAAAAGTGGATGCATGATGAAAAAGAAAAAGGCCAATGCATCTAAAAGGGGCAAGCCTGCTCGTAAGATCAAAAAGAAGGGTTACTGATGGCCTGTGGATTATGTGGAGGGAAACGTAAGGTTTCCAAGGGAAGACCAGTCAAGAAGCTCAAGGTAAAAAAGAGGCGTGGCAAGGGCTAGAAGAGTATACAAGTCTGGTAGAGCTAAGTCAGAGTATGATGCTTACCATGGCAAGGCCGAGCAGATAAAAAGAAGGTCTGCTAGAAATAAGGCTCGAAGGAAGGCTAAGTGTAAAAAAGGACAAGAGGTTCACCATAAGGACATGAATCCTAAAAACAATAAGAGGAGTAATTTAAAATGCGTTTCCAAGAAAACGAACAGAAGAAAACAGCCGAAGAGAAAATGATGTCTTCCTATCACGAACAGGTTGATGCGTTTTCTATGGATCTTGATAACCTAATAGCTAGGTATCAACAGGAGTTCGATTTGACTGTGGAGACAATGGTCGGGTGCTTGGAGTGTACGAAGACTGCATTAGCTCAGCCAATGATAATAGATATGGGTAGTGAGATGCTAGATGATGATGAGACCGAGACTCTAAACTAACTAACAACCTAATAATAATCATCATGTTCGGTAGAAAAAAAAGAAAAAAAAGAGCAAGAGCTAGAAATGCTGCTGCTAGAAATACTGCTAAGAATAAAACTAGCAATAAAACCAAGCAAGCACCGCCTCCCCCACCTCCTAATTTCGACACAAAGGCAGTAGAGAAACAGATTAAGGGAACTTTTAAGAAAAAAGGCTTAGGGAAACTTAAGTTAAACGCGCCAAAGGGTACTCCTAAAGCAAGTCCCAAGAAAGCAAGTCCCAAGAAAGCAAGTCCCAAGAAAGCTATTACTCCAAAGCGTACTACTCCAAAGCGTACTACTAGAAACTCGAGAGCAACCAGGGGTCTTGTTAATAATGCAAGAGGAAGAGCCATGAGAAGCCCAAAATTTCGTTCAAGATTCGGACGCAGACGTAGATAATGGCCAAGAGATCTAAGAGGTCTCGCAAGAAAGCTTCCCCTAAAGCTTCCATGAAGTGTGGGCAGGTCAAAAAATCTAGTAGACCTGGCAAGAAGATAATGAAGAAGTATTGCACTGGCGGAAAAGAAAAGCTAGTGCATGCAGGTGCTAAAGGGTATGGTAATAACTATTCTCGTAAGGCAAGGTCTTCATTTAAGAAAAGACACAAATGTGGAACTGCAAAGCCTGGGACTGCAAGGCATTTAGCATGCACTGAACTTTGGGGCGGGAAGGGTAAGAGAAAAACTTCCTGCCCCAAGGGGCGTAAGTGCAAGGCATAATGGACTACTACATTCTCATAGGAATTGGTGTGGCTCTTTCAGTGTTAGGATTTTTCCTGAAAAGAATGAAGGAGGATATTGATATCGTGAAATCTAAGAATGCAAGAGTCGAAATCAACCAAGCAAGAAACCACGAGAGAATCAATAACTTAGAGAAGGTAGTAGAGGATCGGAGAGAAGATATTAAAAGGCTATTCGAGATTATGAAGTAATGGAACAGTCAAGCCCATCCTCTAAACCTGATCCAACACTTATAGAACCCCGGAGGAATCTCAAGGAGTTTATAGTCTGGGATCAAAGTTCTACATCACCACCAATACTACCAGAGGGGTATAGCCCTGGCTCAGCCGAGTCTGATAATTTAGCGACAGCGCAATACTTGGATTTGACAAAAAAGATGTCAGATGGTGACCCACTATGGGAGAATATAGTCGAATTTGTCGATATTACTGGCGTTGCTTCATATGATGATGCATGGCGAGCATACGAAGATTACAAGAATGGTGATATTGGTGGGCTAGAGTTTATGATAGAAGGGGTGGGTGCTTTGCCTGTAGTTGGAAGAATAAAAAAAATTATCGCAACGAGTAGGATGGCCAACAACCCCCTACAAAGGATGACTGCCAAGGCAATAGATACCTATGGGAAAGCAAGAACCCCTGTAAATATTATAAATAAAGGAGATGCATTACAGGATATAGATGAGGATCAGAATAATGGGAGGGTATCAGATACTCTTAATAGGTTGCTTTATGGAAAGTGAGTAAGTGTTTTTCCATCTAGTCACTTATGGACATAGCCTTCGGTTGTCTTGGTATTTGAGTGACCGACTGCCTTACCAATATCCTCTAGGCTTAATCCTGCTTTATCTAATCTAGTAATACAAGAGTGCCTAAGGCAGTGAAACGACCTGCCATATATGTCTAATCTCTCGCACAACCTTTTGAAGTAAACACTAGGCTTAGATCTAGTCTTTGGGTTGGTTATAATATCATGCCATTCAGGAAAGCAGTATACCTTATCTTCAACATCTATCTCACTGAGTACTTGTTGTATTATGCCCGAGCCAAAGTACTGACTAGTAGTATCAATTGATACCAACTTGTCTCGCTTTATCGTCCATACCACCATCTTCTTTCTATTCCTAATGCTGTCCCACTCAAGGGATGCAATGTCTGCTAGCCTAAGACCTGTCCAATAGGATATGGCAGTAGCCTGTCTAAAGAAATATGGTGCATTCTTGATTATTTTATCTACCTCTTTCTTGAGGAATATATCTCTTTCCTTGGGGGTCTTTTGTTTGTGGGTAAGCTTGGAATTGTCTATCTTAAGAAACATAAGTGGGTTAGTCATTACATACATCTTTATCTGAGCAAAGTTCCATAGCTGACTCATGGTTGATTTACGTAATGCCCTCATGCTTAATGAGGTTCCATCATTCTTATTCAAATAGTCGTAGATATCTTTTTCAGATATACTAGCAATTGGCTTATCAATACATTTGTAAGCCTTGCCGAACTGCTCGTATATCGATGTCATCGTGTAGATTGAATTCTGTGATGTTGCACTAAACTCCATGTGCTTCTTGTATTCCTCGACAACATCCCAGAACTTCATGGACTTACTGCCTACGATCTTTGTTATAACATCAGCAGATAAAACGCCTAGCTTACCAGCATCCTCAAGCTCTGATATCCTAAGATCTTTCACGAGCTTGTTTGCTTCTTTGCGATCCCTTGTCCTCAGGTGGGTGGATCTCAATGTGCCATTGATATCCTTGTACTTGACTGAGTAGTCACCGCTCTTGTTTTTCACTATTTTCATTTTGTTACACTCCTATGGGTTAGGTTACACATGAGCAAGCTCTAAACTCTTAGCTTGCTTAGCGAGTTTGTCTCGCAGTTCCATCCACTCGAGTTCCATCTCTATCTCACTCTTAGTCTCAATGAGATCCTCATCAAAACTAAGGAAGTGGTCAGCCATTATATCATCAACACTACCATCTTGGTAATCCACTGGCACATACTCGCCTAGTATGCACATGGTGGCAGCGTCTCGCTTGTCTGCTAGCTTGTCAAACATGGACTCCTCAATTGTATCTTTGCTAAGAAGCACAGTAATATCTGCATCCCTCTTAGAGTTTACTCGGTACACCCTACCTAGGGCTTGATGGAATGACCCATAGCTCCATTCGAATGATCCGATTATCATATTGGGGCAATCAGGAAAGCTATGTCCAACTGCACACTTAGCACCCATGAGCAGTACTTGTGTATCATGCCTCCTGAATTGATTAGCCTCCCGAGCATGGTCTGATGCATTTGAGTCTATCCTAGAGAACGAAACATCTGCGTCCTCTAGTCTGTTGGACAGTTCATCTGTCTGACCTATGCATGATGATATATGAATGACCTGCTCACCTTGTGATATGTACTTATGTACAAGCTCGAGCGTGGTGATAAGCTTGGGATTGAAGTTAGATGACACCACTCCTTCATTAAATGATCTACCTGCAGGATCTGCACATATACCACGTAGCCTCTGCAACTGAACTCCATAACATGTCTTTGGATCCTTGTATGGTATATTCTTAATATCTAGGTTGTGGGCATATAGTTTCTTTTGGGCATATCCCAATGGCACTCTGAGTGTCTTTACATTACACTTAACTACATCAGGGTTACATTGCTCCTTGGATATGAAAGCAACGAGTGACTTAAGGACTTTGAGTAATCTCTGAGCCTGACTGATAATTGGACTAGTCTTAATACATGAGGATCCATTTCCCCTGATAGCCTCCTCGGTGTAGTCTCTCTCACGTGTAAGGAATGTGCTACAAAATGTAGCCTCATCCTCTAGTGCATATGGCCACCTAGGATTACTCTTCTTGCCATGAAACCAATTCGGTACTGCGAGCCATCCTAGTATAGGGAATATGTTCGGTAGGATATTAGGTATGGGTGTAGCAGTTAAGGCATACCTATACTTAGGTTGAAGTCTAATGATTGCCCGAGTTATCGCTGAGTCTAGTGACTGCATGATGTGAGCCTCATCGAGCATAACACAATCAAAGTGGTGTCCTGCTATGCTAGATAGACTAGGCTTCAGCACACAAGTGAATCCATTGTGAGTTTGCCCGATGCCACAATGATATTCGTTATCTACCGATGGAGGGTTATCGGGATCCCATGGTGCATTGTAGCCAAGGTCTCGCATCTTTGACCTAAGCAATCTCTCACGATCCTGTGCTGCCCATGATCTAGGTATAGTTTCTATACCACCATTGAGGAAGAATGCAGTCGGGTAGGTTATATAAACACCTGTCGGCAGTGTGCCATCACTACGAAGATGTTTGTAATAGTCATCAGCAGAGAAGATTGTACGCACTTTTGTGTCGGGTGAGAACTTAGCCATCTCTGCGATCCATTGAGCGGGGTCATACTTCTTCAGCCTACCATCGGAACTTTTGACAGTACCCTTGGGTGCTACCAAGAGAGTACGCCTAGCATTCTTTAGGGAGTTCAATGCGATTGCCATGCATGTCTTACCTGTACCTACATCTCCACACACTAGTGCCTGATCAACACATGCCACTCGAGCAATGTAATCAAGCTGACCAGGATAGAAGGTAAAGTCATTTATTTCTTCTAGTACTCTGCATTTATCCTTAATCCGATTGAATGCCTTGGGTCTAAGTTCAGCAACAGTCTTAACCTCGGGCATCTCAAAGAAGTCCCACATCTGAATAGATGTAAGTTCGTAATCTCCAATAGGATTATCCCGAAAAACGAACTGCCTCTTTCTGTCATCAGTGAATGCATATCCGGCATCAACGCCCGATCTCTCGATGTCATGATCTACCACATAGGTTCGACCACTCTTCTCGGTGTGCATCTTCTTCTTGGACACTGGTCTAGTGTATGAATACTTGAGTCTCTTAAAGGTGTAATCTTTACCTGCAGTTACGCGAGGTAACAATGTCTTGGTCTTAGAGCTAGGTGTTTGCTTAGCAGTCAAGACCTTCAACTCATCCACCATCCCGACCAACTCATATGGGGTCAGAGGGAGTAGGGGAGGAGAGGTATACTTATACTTCATGCTGCCTCCTTATGTTTCTTTACTTTGTATATGATCTTAGGATACCGACCTTGGGCGTCAGGTATCGGTGGGATAAGAATATCTTGCCCCTGTTTGTTTACGAAGTAGTCGCTATGCAAGGTACGCAAGTGACCGACTCTGCCATTTTTAAGCGGACTAGATTTCTTCTGTCCATTTTTTTCTTGGTATTCCCTAATAACTTTAGGCAAGTAGACCACGCGATAGAGTGATTGCTTTGAGTCTATCTTGTACTTCTTCTTGATCTGCTTCATTACCTTCTTGTTGCTCCGATCAATTCTACTTGGAGCAAAGTATGGTATAGCCGAGTAGTTGATTACCTTGAGTGCCATAAGCACAGTCTCCATTACTTTAATGGCATTATCATCATAGCCTGCGAACTCTATGAACTCTGAGATCTTCTTTCTGAGTTCACCCTCGCCACACTCACTCGGTAGGTTGCCTCGGATATGCCCGGATGGATGCTTGATTGTGTATATGATTACATCATCAAACCATACAGGTATTCCTGTTGCATCTGGCCCCCACTGCATTGACAGCTTGCAGAGTAATTCCTTTGCTGCTTCATCCTCCAATTTGCATGCATATTCCCAAGCATGTTGAATTAAGTTTGCCTGGTGTCCCTTGCTAATAACTATCTCATGGTATTCCTTATCCTCGAACTTAATAGTCAAACTTTCGCTAGGCCACTTTGACTTAGAAAAGTTATTTGTAACATGGGTTGCTTGCATGGCATCTGTCACGCTTTTATCTACGAGCATAGTTTGCCCATAGTGGTTATTCCATACTTCATTGATAATACCTACTGCAGTGGTTGAATCATCATACTCTGCACCTTCACTTCCGAATATTCTCTCAGTCATCTCTCATCCTTTCTTTGTTGGTTGTTTAAAATAAATTCAGTCGGGGGCAGGTTTTTGGTCATCACGTGGATTTGTTGCCCACGCTCGCATTATCCCTTGCGACCTTGCCCGAAGGCTTCTCCACCTTAGATGCACTGAATATAGATGCACCTAAGGCTCAAAATGGAGGCATTAAAGATCGCTCCCTAAGAACCCCCGACTGATATGTCACCTATGATACTAGGTTACTTTCTTGTGAAGAGCGTAACCCATGCAATTCTTATTCGAGTCCCACACTAGAAACATTTGCCCCTGCTGTAGTGCGACAGTCGTCAGAGGTATTAACTCCTGAGGAAGATGTAGACTATTAAACCTTAGTGCTATGTCCTCGGCTAAATCACCATCTTGCTTGACGGACTCTGTTTCAAACACCTCATATGCTTTATCAATATTAAACGGAGGTGGTTTAAATTTTTCTAGCCTACTCATGATATAGCCTTATTAAGTATCCTTGCCAACTCATCCTTTACTATAAAGCGTACACGATCTTCTGTCAGATTATTGTTAAGAAGAGTAGCAATGGCATTGAGCCTAGGGTCAGGTCTCGGGCTATTGCGCTGCCTTGGAGGCTGCGGTGGGGTATCCTCATCCTCATCCTCATCCTCGTCCTCTTCCTCGTCCTCTTCCTCCCAAACTGCCTCGATTGAGTCACGACTTATGTTTGGTTCTGCTAGTTTTGCAATGGGTACTAGCATCTTGTAGATCTTTTGCTTGGTTGAGTGGATCTCGTCATCCCTCATGTCCTCATCCTCAGCCCAGTCATCACCGAAGAAGCTCTTTAATAGTTCTCCCTCGTCTAATACCACTGACTGAAGTGAGTCACAGTCGGCATCAACGTTTTCTTGAAGCCATTGGTTAACCGCATCCCTAGCATTAGGGTTAGCGCGTTGTAGTTTTAATATTTCTTTGTAGTAGTCACTCATGATGTAATACAGGTATATAGGTTACATTATAAAATGTGCAAACAAAATTCTGTATGCACGTTCAGCTTGGGTTGGCACAATGCCATTACCCAAAAGTCTTAGTCTTGGAACTCGCTGAGCCATGACTTCGGGAGAAGCGTAGTATTCTTTGGTAGTCCCATCAGGGATTCTACCCATGTAGGGTTGAGCTTCCCCGACTGTGAAAGAAGAGCTAGGTCTCTGCCCAAGCATTTCTGATTGGATTCCACTGATGTCCTCGCTCCCTCCACATGATCCGATGCTTGAGGGGTTCCCCATGTGCTGGCTACCTTCCGCCCCAATGTCTCCTGGGATCCCTCGGGTACTGTCCCCATGGTATCCTTCCAATCCCTCGACATTGGAGTCGGCCACTTCTGCATTGTCTCCACTGCATCTCTCAGCTTGGGAGTCCACTTCTCCCCCTTGGCATTCGTCCGAATGAATCGTCCGTTCTCTAGGGTCACATTCGGTGCTAGTCCTCCCTCGGCATCGACTGTCCTCGGTGTGGGATACATTATCTCGGGGTTCATCTCGGGGTTCACTACATCCTCCCTCAGATTCTTGCACCCTCCCTTCTTCTTGTTCCGAGCTAGTGCTTCCCCTGTCTTCGGTGGGAGTACATCCATCGTGTTGGGAGTTGCCCAACTCTTCAGTGCCACTGCTGACAGACTCGGACTCTGCCTGTTCTTCTCCGACTCGGGAGTTCCGTCCGTCTTCCCTGTCCTCGGGGTAGGCCATGATGACTCTTGGTTCTTCCCATCCGTACTGAGCTTCCCCTGGACGTGAAGGCCATGTACCTGCTCGCCAAGGTTGCTTTTCCCCCGATCCGTCATGCAAGCTCGGGAGTCTTGCTCTTTCGGAGTCCCCCAACCTTCGTTCAATTTCAGTGTCAGGGTTTGTGTTACGGAAGAGCATGAAGACTCGCTTACGTTGGTGAGGCGCGCCTTCTTCACTCGCACTGACCAATGTGAACGCACCCTCGTAACCAATTTTTTCCATGTATCCCATGACATATTTGAGAACGCTTGTGTCCTGCTCGCCACCGAACTTACAACTGATGATCCCTTCGACATTTTCGAGGGCAACCCAGTTTGGTCGGCAAAGCTGAACTCCGTCTGCAATGAAGGGGAACAAGTGCCTTGGGTCTTCAGTTCCCTTCCGAATGCCTGACGATGAGAAGGGTTGGCAAGGGAATCCCGCAGATAAGATGTCCACGCATCCACGGAACTTTCCGTATGGGAACTCTTTAACATCCGTAAAGATAGGTGCTTCAGAAAGTTCACCCTCTTCAATCTTCGCAACCAAGTTGGCGCAAGCGTATCCTTCCCGTTCCACGTATGCGATTTCTCGCAAGTTTGGGAATAGTCCTCGAAGTCCTCTCCCCATCCCTTCATATCCACTGCACATAGAGAGGTGAGTGACGACGTTCTCGGTAAGTATACCCTGTAATTGTTCTTCTTCATAATCTAGATTCATTGTAATATAAAAATATAGGTAACATTTGTTAGCGATAGAGCGACATTGCCATAAGGACAACCCCCACCCAAAATAGAATAATTAGTAGGTCATTCATTTTGCCCACACCATTGGTAAGATTAGCCATGCACGAGAGGCATTTAATATGGGTTCACCCTTATGCGTTACGAAGCTCTCGTTTTCCATCGGGTTGTACTTTACCCTTTTCCATGTCTCATCCCCCAAAGCCCGAATAGACGTTGGGTTCGGGTGAAGGATTCCCCTTAGCCATGCATGAACCTCCTTCCTCTTGTTAGCCACTACCTTTAGACGAGTCTTATCTCGAACAACAAAAGAAGGCTTATCAAGGTGAGCAATATCGGCATGAGCCTTAACCAAACCATCCTGACGAATACTCCAGCAATCCTGATGCAGGTTTCGATACACATCAAAAGGTCTATTAAAATCCAAATGATAACGTGGGTCATGTTGTTTTAGTAGTTTCATACTTCCTCCAGTGATTCTAAGATCTTGTCGTGGTCTAGCTTTGCTGCGATAGACTCCAAGACTTTGTCGTGATTAGTTATAAAGTGAGAGATATCTGATTCCTCGTCATGTAGCAGAACGCTACACAACTTGGTTACTCGGATATCCTCCACATAGTCAGGGCAGTGGTGGGTACTACTGATACTTCCATAGTCGTAGTCGAATGAATCGTTGCCGACACCGAACTCAGCAGTTCCACTCACTGTTACATTAACACCGAGGACATTCATTTCTTCGTCCTCAAACTCATACTCATAGCTCATAGTTATATAATATATTAGGTTACAATTATTGTCGCTAAAAAACGTAGGTTATTCCTCGTCTTCGTCTTCGTTACGGATAGAGTCATAATAAATAGCATCTTCATCTAGTTTAGTGACAATGGATCCATGTCTATCAAACTCTAGTCCGAGTCTATCCATTATGATGTTCATTGATAGCTTCACATCATCCTCTGTTGGTTCTCTATCCTTGGGTTCATTGCTTTGGAGGTCGGCTGCCCATTGATGGACAGCCTCCCACACTACTTCTACTGATTCTCGTACACTGCCGTGCGTAGGTTTACTCATGATTCACTTTCCTCTTCATCTATTTCAATGCAATAGTCATGTACGCCAGCGTCATAGCCTTGCTTATAATGGACTCTGTTTATATCGTTATGGTCATAAGGATTTTCTTCCACGCCATGTTCATAGCCATGTAAATATCCTATTTGGTAAGCTTCTGTTTTATTACTCATAGTTTTCCTTTCTTATTTTAGGTTAGTTATTTTATCCATTACTTGATCGAATGTCTTGCTACCGAATCGTAGCATTTTAGCCGTTATCTTTCTCTTTGCATAGTTCTTGAACTCCCAAGAGAACAATCCATTAGCTACGCTGAATGCGAAGTACATAGGATCTTGATTCCATCCTCTCCTAGTGTGCTTGACATCATTATCGAAACACCAATCGACTGCTTGATCAACCATCCTACAGGCTTTACACCATGCATCGATCTTCTCTTTGTCTGTGTTGGTCGGGAGAATATGATACCCTCCACACTCTATGAAACAACCAGTCTCGGAGTTAAGCGTGGAATCCAATATGATAAACTTGCCCTTTGCACCTGCATTTATTTTTGCATAGTCAAAGCAATAGAAGTCATCACCTGATCCACACGCATAGTAGAGATGCCCATAAGGACTTGTAAGGTTGTATAGCTCAATGTCATTAATCTTATAGTGTCCTTGGTCATCCTGTGGTATGAGCCATGGTTTCAGACTGCCATCTCTGTGGTCGTAAGGATCAAGTAATCGCTTGTCCTCACTCATTGGGTAGTCTGTTATGTGACATTGGTATGCCACCTTGCTAGTTCCTAGGTCTTTGTAGTATCCCATTATTAGTTCTCCGTTTGCAGTTCATACTCAACATCCTCAGCACACATCCTAATCGTACCAAGCACTCCCTGGATTTCAGCTAGAGCTTCTCTTGCGGTCATCCACCCTTCTTCACCCCTTGGGTAATGGTTACGCCCATGGAATGAATGACTAGGTATCTTTTGGATAGCACTATCAATAGCAGAATAAAACTCCTGCCACTCATTTATTAATGTTTGTTTGTCATCACCATTCATATGTACGAATGGCATGACTGCGTCCTTGTATATGTATTTCATTATTAGTCCTCCGTTTCTATTCTAGTTGGTTCATGTTTGATTTCTTGTGGTGCATGATACCACTGGGTGTGTTCAACAGTTCCTTTCTCAAGGTCATATGTGAAGTCATCACCATAGTCAGTGCCATCACCGGCCCCATTGTAGTACCCACCAGGGTAGTCAGCCCAACGATCAATCATATCCCCGGCCTTTTGGACGGCAGCCTTGGTAAGATCTCCATGAGGCTTACCATCAAGCAGAATATCATCATGCTCGTTGATATCACCATAGTAGTATCCCTCATCGGATCCACCTGAGTACGATATCGTGAACTTAATTACGCCATGCTCCTTGAGGTAGTTTAATAGTTCCTTGGTCAATGGCTTAGGCCCATTGCTCCAATCCCACTCTTCTTGTCCTAGGTTAATGCTTGGTTTGTCTTCACTCATAGTATTTCTATCTCCTTTTTGGTTTTGTAGCCGACTTTTAACATCCAATCGGCAGGTTGTTGTTTGATTCCCCTTAGCCAATCTTGTGGCGTGGGGATAAATCCGCAGTCCTCCATCACATGTTGCTCGGCAACTAGCTTGGTAGGTACTATTCTGAATTTGTCTCCATTATCATCTTGATCAATTAATATCTCGTGACCGAGTATGCTACAGCACCACTCAATCCCGGCGCTATGATGTCTTAATGCGCGATGAGTCCAATCACCTGTAAAGGCTTTGGTCTCATCGAACCAGTTATGTACATAAAGATATTCATCGGGTTCTCCTCCGAACTTCTTTGCTGATGATTCTGCGTGTTTATATGGTGTCATTTATTTTCCTCCTTTAGTAGTTCTGTGTATCTTCTGATGAAGTGCCTAGCTGCGTAGTACTCCTCTGTGGTAAGTTCATTCTTTCTCCACATAGATTCAGCTTCAGCTTCTAGTTTCTCTTGTATATTCATATATTTGATCCTTCCTATCATCGCCCCCAACCGTAGTAGCAACCTAGAGAACTAGGTTACTACTAGGGGGGTGTTTGTTATCCCTGAATATTAAACTCTGCTGCTAACTCTTCGAACATCTTGTCCCATGTGGAACTGCTCTCGTAGTAGGTGAGGGCAAAGCGTATAGCCTCATCTCTTGCACTATGATTTTCCCAAGATAGAAGCTCGGTGTGCAACTGAAACACGGTATAGTTGTTGCCCCATGCCTTAATCTCATCCTTGAGTTCCTCGGGGATTGTTTCCTCGGGTAGTAGTTTTGCTAAATCCCTAAAGTGACAGCTAAGATTCTCGGCATCGCAAAGGTCACTATCGGGTGATGAGACATCAAGGCACTCCTCTATAGCATCAGGCTCACAGAATTCGAAGTCTCCTTCCCCTGACTCCGTTGCATTGACAAGTAGTTGCCTAAGAGGGTCTGGGGTAATCTTATCGGATGTCTCTTTCTCTAGTGTATACTGGAATTTCTGAAGTATACCATCTACCTCTTCTCTACTCTGCTCTAGTTCTTCACATGCACTCGTGAATTTGTCTCTAGCCCAATTATACTCACAAGCCTTTTCGGAGTACCAAGACTCTAGTTCATCGTATGCTTCCTCTAGGTCGTTGTACTTTCTAGAAGCATTATCTTGTGCGTCGATGTAATCCTCGATGCCCTTGCGTTCCTCTGCGGTAAGAGTCAAGCCATACTCTCGGCATGCCTTCTCAGCTTGGGCTATTTCCCTGAGCCTCGATTCGTTGGCTTCTCTTATCCTCGCTTCCTCGGCTTGTTTAAGTAGCTCTTCAGAGCTTGCGTTAACTACTGCGGTTTCTTGGTTATTTTGATCACTCATGGTTATATCTTTCTTATGTTATTTGGTTATTTGGGTTACACTTAGTTCCCTTGTATTGCATTTAATATCAAGGGTTATATCGTCCTTCTTGAATCGGAGGACGAAAGGTTTCTTTTTGAAATGGATGAACTCACCGCCATCCTTCTCTACTGCTTTGCGAGCATGATCTTCATAGTCAGACCAATCCTCGTACATCCATTCATCTCTCCACCTATCGAAGAGATACTCAATGGTTCCAGTTAGTTTTTTGGCTAATTCTTCAGCACTCATCTGTCTTCATCCTCCTTGTCGAAGTATTGGGTTACGAAGTAATGGTAATCAGAGCTACACTGCTTGTCTGATGCTGCATAATCGAAGGCACCCTCTTGCTCTTTGAACATACCGATCACGCCTTTGAGGCTACCATCGAATGGGCAGGTAAGAACTATCGCCCATCTATTACTCGGCTTGCACTTGCACTCGCACTCAGTCATTGTGTATACCCTCCCTTGCTTCTGCTACCTCGATGCCCGACTCCTCATCCTCATCCTCACCCTCATCTGATGCCGTGCCTCCCTCCTCATAGTGGTAGTAGTTCTGCTTGCGAAGGAACTTGGCACACTCAATCCATAGCTCATTAGATATGAGAGGGATAGTGAATGACTCACGAGATCCATCATGCTCTAGTCGCTTCTTCTCTTCGGCTAGTATCTCTTCCTCCTTGGCAATCACTTGATCGGCAAACTCATTGATTGCCTGGATGATGAATGGCCCGATCATCGGGTTAGTGTAGTTGCAAAGGTATCTGAGATACTCACCATTGCTCATGCTACCACCCATCTCGGGGTCTTGTGACTTGATTGGTTTTCTTTCCACAGCGTGTAAGCCTGGAATCCTTTTAAGTTTAATGTTACTTGGATCACTCATGTTATTCATATATCTAGGTTACGCTAACGCCATAGCGATAGCTTTGTTTTTCTTAGCACCATGTGGGTTGATCCACACAGACTTAGCGTTCTTGTTGTTGCCATCACACAGTCCACAATCCTTACACTCCTTGCCATGCGTATCGGATAGGCATTCGATTGTATCGATTGGGCGTACAGGTGAGACATGGAAGTATCTAAGACCAAGTGACTTTGCAGCCTTGCGAGAATCCTCCGTCTCAGTACTAGCCATAAAGTACTTACCATACTCAGTAGCTAGGGTAGGGGACATCATATGCCAATCATGGAAGTATCCTGTCCAACCGGCACAATGGTCAGTCACCATCTTAATCTTCTGCAAGGGAATGATACTAGGGTTACCATAAGCACCGAACCTCACATACCGATTACGGAATGCTACCTTATATGCACCAAGGGCAAGGAAAGGATAGCTACCCTTATGGTATGACTTGTACACAGCCATAGGTGCTTGCCCTACATTGACATAGCACCCATTGCCATCAGCGAATGGGCATCCATTGCAGTTAGTCTTAGCATCTAGTCCTGTTGCAACAGACTCAACAGGATTGGTGAATCTATTTAAGATCCATATCTGAGCCATGTTACCTGTCTTAGCATTAGCTGACTTCCAAGTAACGATAGCTACATAGTCATCGTCCTCATAGATACAATGCCCACCACTTGTGAATGAATTTTTTACATACATAATTCTAGTCCTCCTTTAGTTTAGTGTTAATGAAGTCATAGGTTATCCCATGCTTCTTTGCTTGGTTTACTGCTATTTGTGTAGCCCTCTCGTGTGCATCAGAGTCTGACTTCTTAGCTATGTAGCTGAAAGAATACACGAGTTGCTTGTCCTTGATAATTGATACTTCGATAGTCATCAGAACTCCGTATTTATAACTACTCCACCATCATAGCTAATGACTGTCGTATGATTACTTAAGATATCAATGATTTCATCATCATCATACTCTTCATCTTCATCAAAGAGATGCTCGTAATCATTTTGCAGATCACCTATCGAATTGTAGTCAGAGTATTGGCAATCAAGTGCCACTACATCTAACTCATAGTTAGGGTCTACGTCCTCGAGGAAATCATATAGAGCCTCGAGTCCTCTTAGAGACCAAGAGCTTCCCCTTGCTCGCTGATCGAATGCGTTAACGAATAGTCCTTGTGTTATTGTTTGTATCATAATTATTTTCCTCCTTTATTTGTTGTGATAATGAATGCCCGCATGCCCTTTGGTGTAAGCCTTTGCATCTTCTAGTGAACTGAATCCACGATAGATGGATTCCACGCAGTCCTCTTCTCTGTCAGGGTAGTACTTGACTACATCGAATGTTCCATCCTCTTGGTCTGTTACATAGTAGTCACCTTCCCAAAGGTTAGGTCTTCTGAATCCGTAATGGTATGCTTGCACAGACCAATCACCATTCAGCCCACACTCTTGCCAAGCGAAGTAATCAAAGATCCGATCAATCGAATCCATCAATCGATTATGGTGAGAGTATTCGGTTACCAACTCCATGCCCTTGACATGCTTGTCGTGCATGTAATCTTTATGAATACACCCAAGTTCGATGAGCATAAGATTCTCATTTAACCCTTCGGCTAATGTCTCAGATATTGTCTCTATGTAGTATGTAGGATTCATATGTTATTTATTATTCTTGGTTACTTTATGGTAGTACTCACGAGCATCCTCGTAGTTGAATGTATTGATAAGCCCACGCTTGGAATGGGTGACGATAGCTATTTGCCAAGGCTTAATGTTTGGATACTTGTGCTTGGCTATCTTGCCTAGGTAGTACACATAGTTATCCACCTTCTGATCCATTTGAGCATTAGTCTCAATCATGCTACCACCTCCTTGTAGAAGGTGTAAAAGTCACCGATTGGTACTTTCATATTGAAGGCTTTGCCTCCACTCCCACTCCCCTTGCTATTAGCTCTACTAAACCACTTGGTTACCTCGATATACTCACTGCCGATAGAGAACCACCACTCTCCATACTCAGCCCCTCGAGCATCAATAGCAGTGTAGACCCAACCTTCAGTATCTTTATTCCATGTTGCCCACTCTGGAAAGCGCTTGGCTACAAGCCCGAGCCTTTCCTCCATAAGCAATCGAACCTTTTCACCATGAAAATCTAGATGATTGGGGTGAAAGGAACTAGCTAAGTACTGAGGGTCACCGAAACAACTCTCACCATAAGCAATGAGGTTGTTGACCCACTTGAACAAGCCACACTCACCCTCGAGTATGGCATCGTTGCCCATGATTAAGGCATCATCTAGTTTATCATCGGCATTGCGATCCTTGTGAGCCTCGAGTAGATGCTCATCATATGGAAAGCCAAACCAATGAGTGGCTTTATCCCCACAAGTAGTCCCAATGTAGTATTGGAACTCAACGATATAGTCATTGATAACATCCATGCACTCCTCGGCACTTAAGTCACGAGCTTGTGATGAACTGACATAGTCTAAGTGCCTAAGCATCTTGCGTGTAAGTTTGATAGCCTTGGTTTGCAAGGTCATCTTTGGGTAAGGTTTGTATTTGTATTCTTCAGTCATGTTACCTCCTTAGTTGAGTGTTAATTTCATTTGATTAGGGTGATCCCTAAAGACATAGAGCATGCGAGGCTCATCCTCGCAGTCGAAGTGTGCAGTAGCCTCGGCATCAGTGATGCGTGATATCTCCCATGATCCTTCGATGATTGACTCACCGACTGCTAGATCCCTAGCAATATCGATGACCCTATCCTTGACATAGCATTCCCACATAGCTTTCTGAATCTCGGCAGATGATGGGTAGCAACCCTCGCTATGGTAGTACCCATTCTCATTGAGATAGAATGCAATGTCATCCCAATCATCGAAGTCCTCACCGACATTGAAGTCATCATCGTACTCCAATTCAATCAGTTGAAGGAGATCCTCGTACTCACGCCTCGAGTGATCTTCTTCATCTAGGCAAGGATAATTGGCTAGCGATGCTTCAATCTCCTCACCCATCTTGAATGCCTCCTTGTCATTGATATCTACAGATAGATACTCAATCCACCCACATAACCAATGACCCACACGAGTAATGTCATAGGGTAGCTCGGCATCTTCAAACATCTGCACCGCACAATCCCAATTAGAATTGGTGAGCATAGATGAGTCACGATTCCTACCGAGTACACAATACAAGGTATCACTAGGCTTCTCGCCCATGTAGTTGCTCCAAGAATCGAAGGCACTTGGACTGCCTAGTTCATCAATTAGCTTAGGTAGGTTGGTAGAAGGAAAGCGCTTAGCAAGATAGGCATCAAGCTCAGCACCTTCAAGTTTGATATTATTTTCACTCATAATGTTATTTAGTATAATAGGTTACGTTTAGTTGAAGTTTGGTAGGGTTATAGTCGCGGACATGGAACATTAGTTCATCACCAACTTTAACTCCATCCCATGGGGCATCATCTTTATGTAAGAATCCCATACGCCCATGATCTAGATCAATCTGCCAACCATCACCCACATAGTCATACACCATCCCACGTACATCCTTACCAAGGATTTCCTTGAGCTTGCGTGTATAATCCCATTCCCCTCGGTGATACCATATGTTGGTTTCGTATTGATACTTTACTCCGTTAGCTTCACATAACTCACGAGTATACTTCTCGGCATCTAACTTAACCTTGAAGTAAGGAGTCTTTACATAACACCTACCACTCCCATCATCTATGAAGATAGATCCGAAGTATCCTCTGTCTTCTCCATCCTCTAATTTTGTAAATAAATTTTCCATGTTATATAGATATATAGGTTACTTTTAGATTATGCAGCACATTTCTAGTACTACCGCGATGATGCAGACTAGGAAGCCTCCACCTAAAACAATTTTGTCCATGGTACTACCCATGAACTGAGGGTCATTAGCATTCTTCATGTAAGACCCTCCTCACTTCAGCTTCATCGTTACGTTTGATTGCATCCACAACCATGCCATTTTCCATGGCAATATCGGGATCAATAAAGAACTCACCACATATGGCGAGGAATGTTAAGTAGTTCATAGTTATTTCCTTTCGTTGTTTGGTTAACGTTGAGTCGAATTTAAAAAGTAAAGCCCATGCCCAAGGAATAAGCCTCGGACATGGGCTGAAAGTTTACGTCTAGGTGACGTAGTTTTAACGTAGTTATGACGTAGTTCACACGTAGTTCTAACGGATGAGCTACATCGGGTTGCATTGCGATAAGTATGAACATCCTCTAGGGAATACATACTATACTGCTTCCATGTGTTGACTATTCTAACCCCTTCGCTCCATGACAGAGAGACCTAGTTTGTTCCGAGTAGTCATTGACAAACTAAATCCGAGGCACGCCTCCTATCGATCAGATTACACACTCTTTCGCATACATGAATATCCTCACGGCTCCTTACACGCTTCGTCTGCTTCCACGACTCACCCCGAACCACTTCGGTTGGCTACTCGCTTTGTGACTAGGCTACACATTCGCCTTGTATGGTACTTGCCTGCTCGAAATCGAACCGCTCACATGTGCATAGCTTTGTAAGAGCTAGAGCATGGTCTACGTCCGTAATCCCGAATTGACAGCCTCAGTTTTTCACCCTTGGCACAGGTACTTTTTTGAAATGGAAAAGCAGAAAACCATGAGAACTAAAAAACGAAGTTAGGCATTGATGCGTTGCACGTCTCACCGAGACACTAAGCACAATCTGTGCGTCTCACGCTAGCCTAGGTTAGGCTTAGTTTGCTAAGGTGGTTTATATATCATGGCTAGGTTAGGTTAGGTTAGGTTAGGTTAGAATTCTAAGCCCATTGCCTCGCGTTGCTCGGGGGTAAGGTTTGCTACAATTCTCTCGAGTTGATCTAGCCTTGTAGCTTGTTTATTAATCACGTCTTGCTTTGTGATCTTGGGCTTATTGATAGAGATATTTAGCTTATTAGACGTCTCAGAGATCTTGTCAGTCACGCCGTCTTGCAAAGCTTTGTTTACCATTGCAATTGTAACCGCGTCTCGCATGGTTTTCTCACCGCTTAGAACATTATGAACGGCTGCAGTTAAAGCTTTGCCTTTCAAGAGCGGATTTGCTTTGCGAAGGTTTGCTTTTATTTCTGAAGCGCTAGCACCTTGCTTGCCGAATACAACTTCGTGTCGTATTACTTTGCCGTTTTTATTTAAGACTTCACGACGTGCTTGGGTATGGGATTGAATTAAGGATAGGTTGCTCATTGTTATTTTGATATTTGATTGATTAATATTTGCGCCATAATTGACATACTATTTAATGCCATGCATACCCATTGATTATCAATGACTTATGGCATAAGTGTTACCTAATGACCATTAGGTTACAAAGGGGGGTGCCGGGGGGAAGCAACCTGGCGTCTTATACAATTATATACACCCTTTCTGAACTTTCTGGGATCTGATCCGATTCGGGTTTATAGGATTTGACCGAATGAAAGAAACCTAGTAAACTAAGTAACAGCATTGATGAATGAATCCAGCAATAGAACAGGCACGAGCTATAGCCAGGGCAGAGGCATCCAGAATTGCAGCACAGGCGAAGGCACAGCAGCAAGCAGCAAGCGATGCTGCTCGAGAAGCTGCACAAAGAGCAGCCAACGAGGCTGCTAGGCAGCAAGTAATAGAGGCATCAAGACAGGCAGCAATAGACCATGCAAAAAACCAAGCAGCAGAGCAAGCAAGACTACAGGCAGCAGAGGAAGCTAAGCGTATTGCAACAGAGCAAGCTCAGCAAGAGGCAGCAAGGGTAGCTCAGCAGGAGGCAGATAAGAATATGGATTTTAATGCATCTGATCGTTTTAGGGACTTTAACGATAATTATGGAAGTGATTATGGTTCATCATACAACTACACCGATACTTATTCGGCTCCCTCATACGACACATACACACCATCATTTGATACCTTTGATTACCTAGATACGATAAACACTTATGATGCCTTTGATACTGCATCAAACTATGCAAATTCAGTAGCATTAGATAACTACAACTACTCGGATAATGTAAGTGACTTTCTAGACACATACGATTCGGACTACTTTGACCCCAACACATATATTGATTTAAGCACAGACGCCATCGATACTGACTTTAGTCAATCAATCATAGACAATTCATACGGAGGTGATTTTGATGCAGGTCTAGATATCGGGCAGACCTTCGATTATCTTGACGGAGTAGATATTAATTCTGACGACTTTAGTAATTACGATGCATCTACTCAGTTTGCAGCACAAGATGTTAGCACATTCGATGAAAAAGAATTAGATATTCTTAAGAGTGTTGGAGCGATTGAAATTAATGAAGATGGTGCAGTAACTGACTTTGATTCACAGAATGCCCTTAGGCAGATTGAGGATCAGTTAATTGAGTATAGAGGGGATCTTTCAGATGAAGAAATTACTAATCTGACTAGTTTAAGAAATGAAATTCTTGCTGCTGAAGATTTAGGCTTGGATGCATTTAGCATTGATATAGCAGATCAGCCATCATCTGCGCTCGCAGGTGAGGGCGGCTCGGTCGGTCTAGTAGGCACTGATTTCAGCAATAAGTTCTTGTTCTCTGGTGATCCGGATTATGAAGAGAGTAAGCTAAACTCTCTCAGTGCTGGTTACATTAACGAAGGCAATGCTGCAAAGAATAGCCAGATATATGGCAATACAGGTGGCAAATTTAATATTTATGGTGAGCCAGTAGACATGAGGACTAACCCTGCTTTACAGGGAATGAGTTTTCAGGCTACACCGAACGCAGCTGGATCGGTCATCCAGGGTGTAGACACATTCACTGATTATCTTCGTAACGGAGCCGGAATGCTCCTTAAGCCAGTTAATTGGCTTTCTGATGGCATTGGAGGTGGCTTGGATGCCATAGGTGGTGCTTTGGGTAACAACCCCATAGGTAGAGGCTTCTCGAGCTTTGGTAACATCGTAGACAACACAGGTGATTATCTTTTTGGTAGTGGTGATCGAGATAGTTTATTAGGCACTGTTTTCAATGTACCCGATAACCTTACCAAAACGGTTGCAGGTGGGCTTTCAGGGAATTGGGACGTTGCGAAGCAAGGATTAAAAGGATTGGTTGCTGCTCCCTTTGAATTAGCAGGTAATGCGATAAGCGTTCCTGTTGCGATTGCTAAAGATGTATTTGGGGTGGATGATATATCACTTAGTGTTGGTGGTGGTTCCGGAGGCGGTGGAGGCGGTGGGGGTCGCAGGATGCCTAGTCGTCAAGCTCCACAGAGAAAGAAGATAAGCAGGGTACTTGGCTCAGGAAACTCTAGGGAGGGCATCAGTTCAGTGAGCGGGTCTACGGTAGGATATGCAGGCAATGAGTATGATATGTCTACTGCTAGTGGTCAAAAATCGCTCCTTAATGATTCTGACTTTCCCACACTTGCTGACGCTATTGCTCAAACTGGTGGCAGTAGTTTATTGTCCGATGATCAAATTAGGGGTCTCGTAGGTATGGGTAATTCTCCTGGTGCAGGGCCTAGCTCAGGTACTGCTGATGACCCGATTGGATCTACTGATGTAGACAGAAGTTCTTTAGCCGAAAAATTTGAAGAAAAACAGGGTGGTGAAAAACCTAAGGTAAAGAAGACTGCCCAAGTCGAGAGCATAGAAAACATTATAGACAAGTTAGCTAATGGATCTGTTAGAAAAACTAAAGCTGCTCCTGCATTACCTACTACTTCTACCGGGAGCGAAAACTTGGATATATTTGACAATGATGCGCCTTTGATTGGTGAAAAGGATTAAGGAATTCTTAAGAGTTGTTAGGGAGGAGCGTGGGTCTATTAGCCTACCTTCTGCAATACTAGTTTTAGCAAGGCTTACTATAAAGCTGTTGCCTTATTGGTATCTTGCCAAAAAGCCCGAGAAGCTTGAATGGATGAGGAGGTACAAGGTATGTTATAACTGCCCTGTATTCGATCCCGAACTTAAGAGGTGTAGACCTTACGGTAACTCAGAGCAAGGGTGTGGATGCTACACTCCTTTCTCGAACTTAGTTTATGATGAATGCTGGGGAAGAATTAACTACGGAAAAGCTATCGGGTGGTCAGTCCATGATCACGAGTCGTGGATTGTCCGTATTCGTAATGGACAGAGAGGTATCTCTCGAAGGGGATCAGTGGAGAAACGAGACTGGACTATTTGATAGCCTAGAAGAGGCAGTAAAGGACTGCTTGAGGCTCGAGGTTGAGGCAAATGCACCCGAAGACCTTAAGGGTTTATATGATGTTAGTATACAGTTAGACGCCAAGTGAAGGGTCTGAATGCTCCCGATTACATCAGGGAAATAAGAGCAGTAGAAGGGGAGGGGGAAGTTTATTTAAAGTACTACTCTGAACTCATGGGTTATCAAAATATCGGGCTTAGATTAAGCAAAACAGGCAAATTGCCAAATATCCCTACAAAAGCCGACAATATGGCAGATGCTACGCTATTGTTAGAGGCATGGAACAAGTGGTTAAGAAAGGAATCCATACATTCATATGGCAGTCAGAAGAAACGCTCATCATCGCGGAAGTCAAAGGACAAAACTTCGACTGGAGAACCTTTTTTCACCTTTATGAGTTAGGACATGAATATGTCTTTGCTGTTATGCCACACCTTAGGAACTTCATAGATATACATGCAGAAGAATGAAAAGAAACACTCCACTAAAAAGAAAAAAGCCGATGAGGAGGGTATCCAAGAAGAGGCAAGCAGAGTCCAAAGAATATTCGAGGAAACGCTCGAGCTTCCTAGCCACATTGCCATTATGCGAGGTCTGTGCAAAATCAAAAAGTACAGACATTCATCACCGAAAGGGAAGAGGCAAGTATTACCTAGATGAAGGTACTTGGCTTGCAACATGCCGAGGATGCCATGATCGGATTCACAGGAATCCGACTTGGGCTAGGGAAAAAGGCTTTATACTAGATCGATACGTCGATAAAAATCAATAATGTAACCATGTATAGAATTATATGTTCACAGCTCATACATGTTCATAGCTCATTATCATCTTCCTCTAGGGAAGTGCCTTTGAGCCTTCTGATATCTTCTGTTGCTTGAACGGCTTTTTGCCGAGCATCAGATTCGACATCGATACATAAGTTACGCCATTGCTCTAACGAGTGAATTCGATCCTGTACCGTCACCCCAAGGGTGTCGGGAGCATAATCCCCATATGTCAATGCATACGTCATTTAGATAATTGGTTATCAATACAATAACCAATTTACCTAAAGTAATCAAGATAAATAGGTTACTAAGTTATCCCGTAAGTTCCTTTTTGAGTGTCGTAGATAGATAAAGCTTCTGCAGCGCTTAAAGCTTTATTCGTGTATACATCTACCTGCCCAATGTGACCATGAAAGTTTACACCCTTGAGAGTGTAATACTGTCTGCCTCCAATCATAAAAACATCATTATTATACCAGTTAAAGGTAGTATCAGTTCTCCCTATGTAAGGTCTCAACCTCTCCTCGTCAGTGAGACCTGCAGTTATAGTTGTCTTTGACTCATATTGTCCATCAAGCCATAGATCAATAGATCCAAGTGAATTACCAGGATCTATGCTCCAAGCCATATGGTGCCATGAATCTACGACAAAATCACTAGCTAATTGTGTTTTTAAAACTTTTGCTGTGACGGCATTACTGTTTCCACTCATCTGTACACCTGCCCCAGTGAATGTTGTGCGAAAACCGTGAGGGTTGTACTTATAGCAGGTTAGCGAAAATACGGTGTCATAAGAACCCATACTAGCAAAGTTGCTCAAAGGTTCCATTGATACTAAAATGCCATTATTGAGGGTAGAAAAATACCCATTTATTCGCAGACTATCGCAAAGGAGATACTGGCTTCTCGTACTATGATCGAGTCCATCAGCAAGGCCTAAGTTTGGCTTAAACCAAATAGATCCAGATTTTGGCACTTGTTTTCCCACGGAGGTATACTCTTCTCCAATTCCTTTATTTGAAAGGAGGTTGATACTGTTTTGAGCAGGCGAGCCAGCATTGTTCGCAGTTACATGACCTGGAAAGAAGACGGTTCCATCTGGTTCCACTGTGAATTCCTTTTGTAGACCAAATGTCGCAGGACTGAAACGAATACTTTCGGTAGTGTCAGTAATAGGAACACTTACAGTATTTCCTGCATTGATGTCGTCTATCTGTGATGCACTAAGATTACTTGTGTTAAATGCATAGTGTTCTCCGGCGGGGGCTGAAGTGTATACTGATGATCCGTTGTAAACTAGTTCGTTTACCGTATTCCCATTGTAAGTCAAACTTGTGACGTCGACCCCATTGTATTTAATTCCCATAAGGTTTATTTTAAGCTTAAGCGAATCTGTTATCAAGTATATTAAGTAACATTAAATGCCTTCAGATTCCTTTGGTCTAGGCAGTATCCTTTCCCATGACCCAAGTCCTTAATATTCTCTTGTCGAATCAAGTCCTTCTTCCATGCCCAACCTTTAATGTCTACCGACCTTCCATCGACTATTGCGAGTACATAGAAGTCAATATCTTGGTTAACTTTAAGTGTACTTAGAAGCCTAGCATTAGGGTAGTTAGATGATTTTATATCATACCTATTCCCTTTAAGAACTCCATCGTAACTTCCGCTTCTAGCTTCGGGAGCAAAGTCAGGGAAGCAATTAAACTTCTTAGCGAATGCATACTCAGCTACTGCTCCCATTACATCTGCTTCCGAGCCATCTTGTTTCCCCATCTTGGCATCCTTTACGCCTGTGCCTCTACTTATAAGGCTCCTCATCCTGCCTAGGATTTGGCAGAGGTTGTACTCTGCTTCTGTAAGCTCTAGTTTCAAACTATTATTTCCTTATCAATTTGATCCTCTGGTAACCCACACTCACTTGAGTGACTATCTTCTAATGGCTTAAAGCTATCTCTCTTGATTCTCCATACCTCTCCCCCTAAATCGTGGATCATCTTTGCCTCATTCGGGAATCGGATGTCATCTACTACGCATCTGAAACATTGGTGATCTGTAGCACTTGCCCAGGCTATTAGGTCTGCGATCCTGTCGTGAACAGGAGCGATCCATATGTCTGGATGCATCGCTCGTCCCCACTCAGTCCCCAAGGTCTGTAAACAGTGCCTAGCTGTTATGCCCTCGGGGAACCCTGGAATCTGTTCTTCCTTTAAGTTGTATAAATACTTTGAGGGTATGATTACCTCCAGCATCTTCTTAATCGGTAAAGAAAGACTTAAAATTTCTCCGCCAATCTTTTGCGCGAATGTTGTTTTACCAACACCTTTGGGGCCGGTAAGTCCTATTACTGAGGGGAGGGTAAATTCTTCTGAATTAACTGCCTCACTGATCTTATATGTCTGCATACTTTAAATGGTTTTTTTCCTGCCTTTAGTTTAGGGCCAATTTTAAAATGGAAATACTCACATGAACATTCACCGAATCCGTCATATTCTTCTAGATCCACTAGATGTACATTTTGTGGGTTTTGGAGTGATGTTAAGAGAAACCTTTGTGCCTCAAGATATTGTACCTCAAATTGAGTACTCATTGTTTCTTAGAAAACTAGGTTTCACTCTGGGAATACCTGTTCCTATTCTTTCGCCATTTTTATCCCAACCGCGGATTTGATCTTTTGCCCAGAATTTATCTACTGCTTGATCAATCTCTAACCTTATTTTGTGAAACTCCCCGGGCGAGAAATAAAGGGGCAGGGGAATTTCCCCCGCCCCATATGACCCTACCCCAAGGTCATGAAGTAGATTCTTGTCCACCTTCGATTACCTGAAGCTTACTTTTAAGCTCTAGGTTTTCTACCTTGGTGGCAATTGCCTCAATTTTCTCCAAAATAGACTCAAGTCTTTGATACGCCTCGCTTCGAGACATGGCATTATTTCCAACAACATTAAGCTTTTGCTCCAAAGTGAGTGAGTCCCACTTTTTAGCTGCTTCTTCTTCTGCAGTTTGTTCTTCTGTTTTTTCTTCGCTCATTGTGCGTTTTTTACTAGTTGATAAATTTTCGAGATTGGTAGCCTAACTATAGCTTTTGCTGTCCTACCTTTCGGTTTGAAATCAATGGTCTGAAGCTCGGCATTGAGCGTGACAATTAAGTCACGCCCATTGCCGTCATCAGAGTTAGTTTCTCTCGATAGGTTTTTGAGAAGTTTTGTAGCCATCAGTAGGGTACATCCTCGTCATCTTCAGGGACATTAACTGCTACCTTAGCAGGAGCCTTAGGTGCAGCAGCATTATCATCCTTATTACCAGCTGCAAAGCCGAAGCTCATTGGTTTCACAACGAACTTAACTTTACGCTGTGGTTTACCATCCTTGCCCTCAAACTTGTCCTGTTTGATGTCGGCATCTAGATAAACAGCATCGCCCTTTTTGGCATACTTAGCGATGTAGTCACCAGCCTGTCTCCATGCCTCGAAATCATAAAAGGAAGCAGTCCGCTCACCTTTAACTGTTTCGTTAATGGCTAGGCTGAAGGTACACAGGGTAGCATCGCCAATCGTTTTAGTTGTAGGATCGGCTGTTAACCGTCCCATGAATTGTGCTTTGGAGTAAGAACTCATGATAATTTGGGTCGTGGTGTGAATTTTTGGATTTTTGGTTTAAAGCAGACCTCGACGTCACCACACCGTCCTTGGCGCTGCTTACTTATTGAAATTACTGTTTGATCGGGGTCATCATTCTGCCTCCATAGAAGAGCAACCACATCTGCATCCTGCTCAATGGCTCCCGACTCCCGAATATCGGAAAGCCTAGGCTTACGATTTAATTCATCTGCACCCCGATTTAGCTGACTGAGCATTATAATCGGAATATTAAGTTCCATTGCTAGTGCCTTCATGGATCCTGCGATCTCGGCAACCTGTTGTTCACGAGGCATGCGAGGATCAATAGCTGACATCTTTTGCGCATAATCTACTACGATAAAATCCAATCCTTTACGCGCTAGCTTCCTAGCTTTGGATCTTACTTGGGCTGAGTTGATCATACCTCTGTCATCGATCCAAAAATTCTTAGACTTCATCCACATCATAGCTTCCTGATACTTGTTTAAGTCCTCAGGTCTTGCTGTCTTGTCTATTATGTATCCTAATGGAACTTCAGATACATTAGATATGAGTCTTTGCATGACTGCTTCTGCCTTCATCTCTAAACTAAAGAATAAAACATTCTTGCTGTTTTTAAGTGCAGATAATGCTAGTTCGCATCCAAATGCAGTCTTACCTACCGAAGTTCGTGCTGCCAAAACTACAAGGTCACTTGGCTGCCAACCAAATGTCATGCGATCTAATTCGCCTATACCTGAAGGGATCCCCGACATACCATCAACTTCCATTCGTTTTTTTATGTTTACCCACATAGAATCCACGACATCGGAAGCTGATCGAGTCGGATCCTTAGTTTCGAGACTCATGCTAGTTAAGTCACGATCAGCTGCCTCTATAATAGAGTCAGTGGGAACTTGCTCATCGATGAGGTCACTGACCTCAAGAACGATTTTACGGAGTTGCCTACGCCTAAAGTCGTCTTTGCACTTCTCAAAATATCTATTAAATCCTGTGCTAGTGTCGCAAGAATGGATGATGTCAGTCACCCACGACCGCTCCTCGGAATCAAATTGAAGCATAATATCCACATCGATTACTTCACTAGTTTTGTCGCAGTCCTGAACAGCCAGCCAAAGTTGTTGGCAGTGAGGGTCAGAAAACCACTCCGTGGAAACACCAGCATCAATGCAGTCATCAATCAAATTAGCATCTTTCAACATGGTGCTAATAAGACCCCTCTCAGCTTGGTAATCAGTTTTTATCTCTGTTGTCGCAAAATTCATCTATATAAAGTTGGTCAATTTCGTTAATGTCTGTAGTGCCTCTGTATTTCTCAAATACAGGCTTTCTGTTATTTGAAGCCCAATCCATGAACTCATCGATGGACACATTTTCTTTTTTGTGACTGATGACAGGCCTCCATTCAGCATTATTTCTAATCCATGAGGTAAGGCACTGCCCCCATTGCTTTATGGGGTTTTTCCCCATGACCCACCCTTTAGCTTCATAGTGGCTAAAGAAAAGTTGAGCTTTAGGTTCAACTGGCTCAGGAATGTCCTTTGATTTAAAAAACTTAACTACCTCTTCTAAGTTTTTAGGCTTATTTCCTTCACCCAATGTTTTCTCAGCCCTTGGCTTACGAGTACGCTGTGGCTTAACTTCAACCTTAATCTCAGGATGGTAGCTAGCTAGTGCAGCAAGAAACAAACCTTGTCGATCTAGACCACTAAAGTCAGACAAAGCATCAAGCCTAGCTTCAATGTTAGGAGATAGTCTAATTTCTAAGCGCTTCATCTTCCACCTCCCTTAGCCAAATATAAATACCTGCATTCTGTGATCTTATCTTTTGAATCTGCAGATCCACGACTTGAGCATCCGAGTTGTAAAAAAGCAACTTGCCCATGCAGTCCTGAAACATTTTGACCAAATTGTCAGCATCAGGCTTAGTAAAGTGCCAAGTCCAACCCTTATCTTTGACTGCTCGTTTCTCAGACTTAAGAAAAGGGAACTTATAAATGATTGTAAGTGCCAAAGGGCCTTCCAGAGGTCTCTCAGGAACATAAGGCATGAGGAGGCTAGCAAAGTCTGCTTCCTGTTGCTTTCCCTTGGCGGTGGTATACGAAAATGGGATTCCATTCTTTTTAACTCCTACTCGTTTTGATGATTGTGCAGTGGATCTCGGTGGATTGCATCTAATGGTAAATGCCTTCATGCTGCCGAAACCGACTTTGCTTTTTCCTTACGGAACATGACCTGTTCCAACCGTGTGCGAAGATCCTTCTTTGCATCCCCCTTAGACTGATCAGTATGCTCAGCCCATATCTTTATTAGGTCTGGTTCAGAAATCTTCGTAGCTTGGAGGAATTCCTTAACAGGTAGATTCGCAGAAAACAGAATTTCAGACGCACCCACAGCATCAAAGGAAGTAACACTTCCAGTATTACGCAGCTTCCAACCAGGAATATCAATACCACTCTCAAGACGACCTTTCGCAGTCGATTTAACGCTTTTGCCAAACCTTTCAATAAGTCCGACCCGCTCCATTTTTTCAGCCAATTCTTCGTTTGAAATATTTTCCATATCAGTTTCTTTATCAATTTCATCTTTAATTAATTTAAATGCAGCAGGGCAGTGTGCTAGAGCCTTGCAGTACTTGCATTGTAGGTGACCTGCGGTCATCGGTGCATCCTCTGCCTCTACCTCGATAGCTAACTTTCTTAGTTTAATTGCTAGCATGTCAGATAGATCACGACCCATTACTCCCTGAGTCCACTTTCCAATGGCAGGTTGTAGAAGAGCTACCCTCACGCGTTTCACCTGGGGGTAGTTTTGCATCACAAGTGTAGCATAAACCTGCAACTGCTTATTCTTCGACGCCTCTTCGTAATGACCATAGAGCATTTTGTAATCGATGACGCTGGCATCCTCTCCATCGATTTCTAGATAATCGATCTGACCAGAGAGGACACCAATGCCTTCATCATTGAGTAACCACAACCTAAGTTCCCTAATCACTTCACCCTGCAACCCAAAAATCTTGGTTACTTCTGCCTCCATTCTTCGGCACTCTTGAATGATGAACGCATGACTAGAATCAAGTATATCATCAATCGGAGTTCCGTTTTCCATATAAGAGTGCAATTCTGTGCCTTGGGTTGCATCGGATGTGTCGTAATCCTTAAATTTCTGTGAGGCTTTAAAGCGAGCTTTGCACAGCATATTTTCGTAGACTGATGAACCCGACATCTTCGGGACACCCTTCCAAGCTCGCTCGTTTTTTACTATTCCCATCCCGACAAATCCGCCACTTTGTCAGTTTTAGGCTTAGGTAATGCCCATTTAGGTAATGTAGGTGGAGTAACAATCCTACGATTTTCGACAGCTACCCACTTCACAGGAAGATAGTAAAGATACCTTCCGATTCCCCACTTAACAGCTGCACGTTTAAATGCATCACTGATTCCACCCTTAACACCCTCGATGTTAGTGTCTCCAGCCCCATCGACTTTAGACACCCATCCATCACCAATATTTAAAGAAAGAGTGCATAGAAGCCTGCCCGTTTTGGTTTCGTAGTAATCGTCTGACCAATTCTCAAACCCAACCACATCATCGAGTCGTTTCATTACGTCTCTTGCATCAATGTAAGCTAATGCTGAACCTTTTTTTCCATCTTTAGTCATTTGACCAACGCGCCAGTGTACTACCTTCTCCTCGAACGGAGCCTTCAATCCTTGATAAATATCCATTAGGCTTCCTCCAATTCTGTTAGTGCCTCAACTTCTTTTTTGAGGACGCGCTGATATTTCGAAAACTTAGTCTTATAGGATTTCAAAACTCCTTTTTTGACCAAGTGTTTCACACTGCGAAATGAGTCGAAACCTAGCTTGGTTGCTGCCTCGGTAAGGCTGTAGGTTTCGTTCAATCGCACTATCCCATTCACTTTTGTACCACTCATTGAGTTACCCTTTTGGCGGTTAATGACACCTCGGTCAATAGATAATATTCGCAAAGTGCAAAAAAAATTAGCAATCTGTTAATTTTGGTGTAATAGGGTGAAAATAATGTATTGACTTTAGTAAAAAAATATTTCCTTTAGTAGGTCTTAACAATTAATTAGTTCCAGAAATCCCTATGAATAAATCAGATAAATCAATAGGCATTCGCGTTACTGACGAATGTTACCAAAAAATCCAAGAGATGTGCGAAAGACTTGGGGGAATACCAATTAATAATTTCGCACAAAATTCGATTGAGACTTGCATCGAAATGCTTGAATCAAAAACTTTAACAACACCGAAGTGGATAGCAGTAGGTCGTTATTCATTGGAATTTACAATAGGAAACAAATTGAAATGAACCGAATTGAAGTGCAGCTTGCTAGTGATAAACAAGTATTAGAATTTGATGAACCTGTAAAGTCAGTCGAGATTCTTAATTCTAAATATTACTTGAAATCGTATATCCCTCTAGCTGCTCTTTTTGTGGGGCTTTTAATCGGACATATATATTCAAAACCTAAAGGATTGGTATATGATCCTCTCACTCATCGGTGTATACCTAAGGCTACTGCTAAACTCATGTTAAATCATGGATTGCATTGGTGCCGTGAACATAAAAGATTGGAAAAGAAATATGATTCTCCCAATTTCCCTGTACTAGATTTTGAATGATTATACTTAACTTAAAAGTATAGTACTTACTTTACCCAAGGCATTGCCTCCTTAAATCCCCCCCCTATAGTCCCCCCCCTTTGATGGTTCCATGCCAAGTCGGAAGATGAGTAAATCCGTACGCTTTTACTCATTCACAAAATACCCAATCGGAACTTTAACGTAGTTTTAACGTAGTTCATACGTAATCCACTAATTTCGGTAGTTGGAATTTGTTATATAGGTATAGGCATAGGATATAGACATAGTCATAGATACAGAATCAGATTCAGATATATAAAAATTTGCAAGCGATGGCTAAAGGGGGCCGGCTTTAGCCATCGGCTTGAATGTCAGTATTTATCTAGCCTACAGGCCGAATCTTGAAAAAGTTTACTGCATCTTTTTTCTCGGCTACAGAACTGCAGTAATGTCGGTGAAAAGTTTTATAATTTGAATGACCTGTGTACCTCATAGTCTGCTCCATACCCATGGTAAAGTATGCATAGGTGCAGAAGGTATGACGCATCGCATCATGGGCAATTCTACCGAAATATCTGCGCCTTGCGATTCGGTAGGCATTGTAGGTGAATTTTTCCCTTATCCCATATTTCCTAACCCATGATATTAGATTATCAGGAAGATCATGGAGTACCCGAGTCGTCCGAAGCTTAGAATTTGCACCGAGGATATAGAGCTTCTTACCTTGCAAATCTAAATCCTTACTTTCGATTTTCAAGGACTCGTATGGTCTGACACCTGCGAAAAGTTGTATGGCTATTCTGCCTTTAAACTTATCGGGCATTTTATTAAGTAGATCCTTAGCCTGGTTAACTGACAGAATCTCAATGGGGTTCTCATCTTGTAAAACCTCAAGGATTTTAACATTGGTAAACTTTCTTTCGGGGCAGAAGCCTTGGTCTCCACACCAATTCAGAAAGCCACAAACATCATTTCTGTGACCGATCCTAGACCATCTCCCATCGAAACTTTCAGCAAACCGTTTGACATCTTGCCTAGTTATTTGGTCAACAGTTTTACAATCTGTCCAATTTAGGAAGCTAGTAAGCCTAGTTTTATAGGTCATCAAGCTTGCTTTACGGAGGTTCCTTTGACCGCATGCCTTCATATACATAAGGTATGCATCAATAATGCTCACATTATTGCATAACCCATTAGCCTCTTGAGGCTTATGAGTGGTGGGAGATGGCAGATTCGAACTGCCGACCTCATGCGTGTCATGCATGCTTGGAACCCCCTTTTTGAATAGGTTCAAGAAGGGAATTTTCATTGTGTTACTTAATTATTTTGTTTACAGGTTGTTGTTTCCAATGTCAGTATTGGAGAATCAAAATATGAAGGATGAAGATATTCTAAATCAGGTCGAACCAAAACTTAAAGAGTACTATTCAACATTTCTGTTAGTTGGATTTAAAGCAGACGATGGTGAGATTAGTTGCATCGGAGACATGGGTTGTCCTAAGGAAAAATTTAACGAAAATCTTAAGCTAAGACCTTTGCATCGACAGATAGCTAGAATGATTAAAAGAGAAAATGAGAAAAATACGTAAAGGCTGGGCATGCTTTGACGAGTTTCCACCGATATTCGTAAGGCTTTTAGCACGAGAAAAGATTCGCAACAAGAACGGAAAAACTAGTGCAGTTAGAGTTCTCACTGATGAAGAAATTGCGATCAATTCAGGCATGGATCTATTTGATGTTCAATCTATCTCACAGATGCACGACTGGTCTGATATAAGCGTTGGTGAGGCTAAAAGGTTTTGCCAAGGCTGCAACTTCGATTTATTTGACTGGCAAGTGAGAAATGGTGCTTATGCATTAGCTTCAAATGGAAGCTTTGCGTATCTTCGAAGTAGTCCTGATTGGATTAAAAAATATAAACCAATGCTAATGTCATTTTTCAATGCCCAGACGAAAAAAGTATAGTACCGAGGAGTTAGCTACTGCGATGCGACGTCATGACGGCAACTATGCCGATGCAGCTAAAGAGTTAGGCATGACTGAGGGGAATATGCGAGAGCGTGTTCGTAAGGATCCAAGGGTTAAAAGTATTTGGCAAGTAGCCGGGAACCAAGGACACGAGCCTTCCGATGTTGAACTTATGGTCAGGAAAGACCCTCCACCTGCGCCAGACCACAAAGAGTTTCTAGGAGCATTAAAGGAAAATGGTAAGGAAGAGTTCATGGGTGAACTCGAGACAATGCTTAGGAACCCTGAGAACATTGAGAAGTTAAAAGTATTTCAGAACCTGAAGGGTGGCATCGGGCAACTAATGTCTAATGCCTTGGATGTAACTCAGAAAATAGCCATTCGACAGAATATGGCTTTATTTGAAGTAGGGGAAAAGCTACGAGACGATATTTCTAGTGGGATATTGGATCCCGAGGAGGAGATATTAAGGACTAAGCTATTTCTGCAGACGACCGAGCAACAAGGTAAATTTTACGACAGGTTACTTCATGGTTTAGACTTGATGATTAAAATGTCAGAAAGGGATAAAGTTAAAGAAAAGAAAAAGCCTGGATTCAGACCTTTGAAGGAGATGCAAAGTGCCGAGGCTAAAGAAGATTGATCCTAAAGCTTTCCTCGATGCCTTTACCGAGGATGAAGAGGTTGGAGCAGAAGAAGAAATATGGTCTCCTTCTTTGTCGGGATCCCAAAGTGAACTTTTTAATTCTACATCAAAGTACATTTTAGCGTATGGAGAACGTGCTTCGGGTAAGACTTTTGTATTGGGTGGGCATAAGCTTGTTAGGCATTGCTACGAAAACTTTAATGCCTTGGCACTAATTATAGTTGGAGTTAAGTCACAAGCCACACAGGGTGGAGTTTGGCACAAATTGCAGACCGAAGTACTACCCGAGTGGAAAGAGGGTTTAGGGATAGACTATACAGACGAAAAGATGGACTTACAGAAAGCTCCATATATTGATATTCAGAATCGATATGGTGGTTGGTCGAGGATAAGTCTTATGTCTGCTCCATTCGGGACAATGCTTATTGACCGGATCAAAGGTTTTGAACCTAGTTATGTCTTTGTCGATGAGCTTACTAACCTAGATTCTCCCTCTTACTTCGAGGCTGTGGTTCAACAACTTGGTCGTAGGCAAGGCATTGAGGGAATCCAACAGTATTGCGCTGCATGCAACCCTGACGGGCCAAGTCATTGGGTGTATAAAAGATTCTTTGAATCACCGCTAGACGATGAAGGTAATTATAATCACGATTATCATGTAGTACATGTAAAGATAGCAGAGAACGAAAAAAACCTTCCTGAGGGTTATTACTCGCGAGTAATGCAGGCTGTTTCAAATGACCCAATCGAGGCGAAAAGGATGCTAGAGGGTGAATGGATAGATAGACCATCGGGCGATGCTTTATTAGCTCCCTACTTTTCGAAACCTCTTCATGTTAAGGGAGATGCAAAATCAGGCATAATCCCTAACCCTAGTTTCCCTATAATAATTGGATATGACCCAGGCTCAGTAAATAATGCTATGGTGTTTATGCAGTGCCTAATTGGTAAGGAAAAAAGCATGTGGATAGTGTTCGATGAATTGATTTTTATTAATCAAAAGATTCCTTACACGAAAATTGTTCCGTATTTGTACCGGAAGATGAAATACTGGAATAATTTGGTGGGTACAGACTTCAAATACATCCACATCTCAGACAACTCTGCATTCAATCAGTATCGTGCAAAGACAGGCTCTTATGACGTGAAGGACTTTGAGGATATATCTAAGGAGAAATGTGAAGTGTTCGGCTTGGAGCCTATTCGAATGAAGGCAGCACCAAAGTTTTCGGGGTCTGTTGAGGGCCGAGTACGGCTACTAATATCAAAGTTAGTTCAGGAGGAAATTGTATTTTCTGCACAATGCACGGATGTAATCAAGAGTGTAAGGAATCTTTCTTCTGATAAGAGTAAAGATGGCAAATACGATCCTAGCTTGGCTATGAAGCCAAAGAGAAGTGTATACATTCATTCATTTGATGCGCTGACCTATCCCATTATGTTTTATGATGTTAAGACAACTATGCCTACGCCCAATGTAAGGACATCCTCAATAATAGAAATAAATGCTTGACCTTTTGTAACCCAAAAGATTAAGTAACACTATGCCGATTATTACTATTACTGGAGAATTAGACGAAGAGGCAATTAATGCGCTTCCTTCATTAGAGCATAATGACAATATTACAATTACTTTGACTGCTAATGTGGATGGAAAGGTAACAACTGAGGCTGGAACTATAGAGTCTTACATAATCGGGCAAGCAGGTGCAGAATTCTCAGTCGATAACATAACCGTAAATTAAGATGCAAGACTTAGTACAATTGAATATATCCGAACCTGAAGTCTCTGAATTATTTGAGGGAATTTCAGCAGGAAGTAAAGTAAAGCTTACCCTCGAAGTTACGGTTTCAGAGTTAGATGACGAAAGGTTCATTGCTACTATCGATGAAGTCCATGACAATGTGAGTTCAGAAGACGATATCGAAATGGAAGATGAGGATGATTACGAGGATGATGACGAGGATGATGACGAGGATGATGAGTACGAAGAGGAAGAGGACGAAGAAGAGGAGTCTTGATAAGTACTCTCCTGCAAGTCTAATAATCAAAGCTCATTATAACGAGGTTGGAGTAAACAAGGTTTGGAACCGAAATCGTATACAGAGGTTAATAGGATACCTCCGTATCACAGAGGAGGAACTAGTATCTTTACTGAACTCAAACATATCTGCCTTCAAGGCCTCTTATCTAAGAGGCTCAGTTACTGGCCCCTGTGCATTACTCCTAACAGTCTTAGAAGCCACATACATGAGTGAGTTCATAAAGGACTCAATTCCAGACATATTTAACTTTTATGGTACATCCCGACATACTCAAAAAGACAGGCACGACACAGCAGCGCCTTAGGGAAGTTTTTACCTGCAAAAAGTCAGACTCCAAGGATTGGAAGATCAAGGAGAGATTGACTGATTTAGTACGCAGTCGTGTACATGAGGGCATTTATCATTCATGTAAAAATCACTCTCTGTACCTAGCAGTCGATTTAGCATGGGACTCTCTTCCTATTAATAAGTTTTCGATTCCGTTATTACAGTACGCACAGGGAAAAATAAATATTCAGCAGTGTGCCACAAAGCTAGATGGAATAGATCCCGAACTTGCTGAGCAGTATACTACATATGATGATGAGGGGACAGTTAAAGATATTAACTTACTTCGTCTGTATGAGGTGACTGTAAATATTATTCGGTCGTACATAACGCGGCGAGTTGCTGCGCAAGTTAGTAGGTTCAGCAATCTATATCCTTACCTTAAATTCGATGCAAGAGGTACAGACACTCCATCTAAGGTTAGGGCAGAAGTATTGTCACAACGCGTAGAGATGATGACCGAACAGTTCGGATTTAGAACAAAGTTCGAGCAGGCTATAAGATCTATGTTTATGTATGGCTATGCGATTATGTTTCCGTCTGAGCCTTGGACTAGGAAAGTTCAGTGGCGTGAAGATGAGGATGGGGACTTAGAAAGCTATGTTGAGAAAGAGGGTATACACTTTGATTTGCCACATCCTACTAGAACATTTTGGGATAACTCAGAGCCGATCTCTGCTATAAATACTGATCTTGGCCCTAATTGGATTGGATATTGGGATATCGTAAGGTTTTCCGATGTGAGGGATGATGCAGCATATTGGAATCTAGACGACATTGCTTACACCAATAGCTTGCATGGCTTAGTTAATTCATACAAGGATTTCTTTGATTACTACTTTGATGGATCTGTTTTAGCTTTTCCAAAGAAGACAGATTGGTTTCCATTTAATAACGACAGGACTTCTAGTAAGGGAATTTATGCTGGGGAGGATGAAGATAAAGCAATGTTTGTTTCTACTATCTTCATGAGGCTTAACCCTAAAGCAGAAGGATTAGGAGACTACCCATTTGATTGTTGGCTCAAGCTAGTCGTAGCTAGTGATGAAACAATTATCTATGCAGAATGGATGCCTTCTCTACCTGCTATTTATGGAGGCATCAATCAAAACGATGACCGAATGGCTAATTGCTCTTTTGCTCATGACCTGATGCCATTCCAAGATCAGCTTAATAATATAGTATATTCTATGCTGCATCACATGAAGGTTTCAATGTTTAAGGTCATGATGATTGATCAAGATGCCTTAGATCCAGATGTTCAGGAGTACCTGCAAGATTCACTAGCAGAAGACACATTCTACCAAAAGCCTAAGGCTGTATTTTATTCAGGTGCTAGGGCAGCTGACTTAGGCATAGATACTAAGAATATTCTTACCGTGGTAGACGCATCCAACGAGTTATCACAGGGTATAAACAATTCACTGAACTCTTTGTTTCAGCTTTTGAGCTTAGTTGAGAAGCTAATGATTCTGTCTCCTCAAGAATTAGGTCAGACAGCTGAGCGTGAAATATCAGCCACAGAAGTCTCGGAAATTGCTAATAGTACAAATGCAATTTACTCCTTTATATCTCAAGGCATTGATGACATGCGCGCTGCAGCAAAGAAGATGATCTACGAGCATCTTGTTACCTGTTCTACAACAGAGTTCAATGTTCCTGTTAAAAAGAGATTCACTTTAGCTTCCATAACAGAAGCAGGTTTAGAGATAGAAGATACTGGGGATCAAGATGAGAATCCCAAAGGCAGAAACATTATAGGATTACCGAGCAACCTCGTACACGAGTATTTATTTACAAGTCGAGACGGATCGGAGCGGACACAAAACATACAGGCAGCAGGAGCATTGACTCAGTTATTCCAGCAGATTATGTCGGTTCAGCCTATTGCTGAGGCTTTGGGCAAGGAGCGTATGTTTGAAATGCTGAATGAGATTTTTAGAATGTCGGGTGCTGGGTATGATCTAAACTTAGAGATGGATGAGGCAGACGAGGCTGAAGAATTAAGCATGCAGGACGAGCAATTTATGGCTGAGCTTAAGGTTAAAATGCCACAGATTGAGCAAATGCTCATGATGTTATCTCAACAAATAGGAGGTCAACCAGGTCAACCAGGTCAACCAGGTCAACCAGCTCCAGGAGGAGAAGGTATGCCTATGCCTATGCCTATGCCACAGGGTGAACCGATGCCGGCTGAAGGGCAAGCTCCCCCACCCGAGCAAGCACCAGTTTAATTTATGAGCGAAGAAAAGATTGAAGAACAAGTAGAGGAAACGCCAGCGGTAGATGCTCCTGAGGAAGAGTCTAGCAACCCAATTTTCGATGCCTTATTTAAGGCAGTTGAAGAAGAGGGTACTGAAGATGAGGCAGAGCAAGAATTTGTTCCACCGCAGTCTCTCCATGGTGCTTTACATGAACTTGAATCAGAAGAGCCATCTGAGCAATCGGAGCAATCAGAACCAGAACAACCAGAAGAATCTGCAGGCAAAGAAGTTCAGCAAGAGGCTTCATCTAGTCCAAAGAAGGTTAAACGAAAAAGAAGGGTAGTTGATCCTGTATTTGATAGTCCACATAAACGACCTACAAAGCAACCTACAGAACCACAAGATGACCTTACTGGTTTAAACTCAGATGAGCGTAAAAGATATGAATTGGCAAAGTGGGCTTCTGAAAACCTAGAAGGATACAAGAATAAGCATAAATCCTATCTTTCATTTTTTAGGAAGCACCAAGAGTTTCTTAATAAAAAGCTATCAGATGACCCCGAATCTGATTTATCTCAAGATAGTGAATATAGGAGTTTTTTGGTTCAGAATCAGCCAGCATTTAATGTTGATGAGGTTAAGGATAAAAGAATTACAACAGAGGCAGAAAAGAAAGCTCTCGATAAACTTCAGCCAGAGCAACAAAAACTTGAGCGTCAGATCAAAGCCTTAAGGAATGAGCCTATTGCCAAAGAACTTAAAGCGAAAAAGAAGAAGCTAGTCTCTGATAATATCCCTAAGGAAGTAATGGATCTTTTTAGATCTAACCCCAATTTTTCTAAGACACATGCTTTAGAAGCAAAGATTGTAGACCGTGTTCTTGGAGATGCTTATTCGATGATTGATGCATTTTATGATATATCTCATGAAATTGCAGATTATAATGAGAAAAATCCAGTTCATGTTAAGCTCTCGAAGTGGATCGATAATGAGCAGACAAACTACATTAATTCTGGTAAAACAAAAAAGGGAGGTCGTCTTTTTGTAAGAAGAGAAAGATTCCCAGGTGTCCCAGATGCAGAGAAGTCAAAGTATTATACATTTTCGGATGATGATGTTATGAAGCTTCTAGCAGCACGAGCAGGGCAAAGTGTTGATACTCAGATCAAAAAAACACTAAAGAATTTGCAAGAGTCTGGGTTCGTTAGGGGAAGTGGGGGCAAGGCAAGTCCTGCCCTTGAACCAAATCCATCTCCTTCGCCTAGGAGGTCACCTTCACCTAGACCTGGGCCTTCGGCGCCACAGGCTGAACCTAAATCTGACAACCCAGTGATATCCCTTTTGGGACTATAGATCGATCTTTTGGTAATCAATTAACAGCCATGCTTGCTGTGGATTTATAGAAAAATACCAAAAGATCAGTAGTTCAGCTTTTTTTGTAAAAGTTACGCTATTTTGAATGTAACCAATTAATCTTAGTTACAAAACATTATGGCAAACGAAATACAAAGTTCAGGACAATTTACTACTTCTGGTTATCAGAACACGCAGATGTCAGTACCAACTGCATCTAATGCTAGTTCTTTAATCCCGGGTGGTGGATCAGGTTACGAGGCACTTCCTCGTATTATTAAGGTAGATAGCTCAACAGGCTGCACCCTTACCAAGGCTCATGTTAAAGGTTTAACACCTGGCGAGTTCGAGGCACTTGGAAATAAGGAAGTTGACCTTGCTCGTGTTATTGCCTCTGCAGCTGAGGCTAAAACTCTTGGCGTTGAGGAGCGTGGACTCGCAACCTTGCTTACATCCTCTGTTCAGAATATTAAGCCTTTAATAAATAAGCAGAATATCGCAGAACAATCGATTATTCTTCCTTATGTTCAGCGTCGTCAGCGTTCAGTTATCAATGCTAACTACTTTGCCGTAGAAGGAGGGCTTGCAGCAACTTCTTCAGATGCATATGATGCTTCTTTTAGCAGTCAATCTGGTGACTACAAAGTAACTGTTAACTTGGGTGGTTCTGATTGGGTAACTCCTCTTCAGAATATTGAGCGTTACTTCCTCCCTGGTGGTTATGTTATCGTTAATCACTGGACAGCAGCAGGTGCTGTTCAAGAAGTACAGTTTATGATCGTTGGGGCTGCTAATGCAGATGCAGGTAGCATTGCTAAAGCAACTGTTATTCTTCGCCCTACTGGAAAAGATATCCCTGCATCGGCAGCATTCTCTACTCTTCCAGCTGGCGTTCAAGCAAAATGGCAGCCAACTGCAGGTATCCTTCAAACGATTGCCAACAATGTAAACGACTATGAGTCGTGGTGTCGTAACCAACCAACTGACCTGAGCGTACGTCTCTTGGTTAACTGGTTGCAAACCACTCGTGAATCTCGTGAGGTCAATGACTCTTACAAGAAGACCCTCGAGTCGATTATGTCTGGCAAGGTTAATCCTTATCTCTCTTCCATGGTCTATCAGCCGCTTCAAGAGCAAAACAAAATTGCTTCCAAGATTAGCCAAGATCAATGGACACGATCCGTATGGTACAACCAAGCCATTAACGACGCTCAGAAACCTGAGACTTACATGAATCTTCCTGCGGTTACTGACCCAGAGGACACCAATTGTACACTCGAGTACAAAGCCAACGCACTTGGTATTAAGTCTCTGCTTCGTGAAGGTAATCGTATTAAGGACAATGCTGGAAATGCCCTTGACCTTGATTCTCTCTTCTCTGACTTGTACCATCTCAAGCGGAATCGTGAACAAGATGGTGATACTATCTCAACCATCGATGTCATGACTGACCGTTTGACTGCAGTCAAAATCTTTGAAGCTTTCAATTCTTACTACAAGCTTCGTTACGGTTGGGAAACTCAGCGTAATGCCAACATCAATCAAACGATTGAGCATAACGGCATCATACTTTTCAACTACAATGTTTACGACATTCCTGATGTTGGAGTACAATTGGCAGTCTTCCATGACCCAATGTTCGATGACTTCTTGAATGTAAGTGCTGGGAAAAAGTATCTTCTCGATGGAACTCGTTCTGGGGACGATGTATTCAGTGGAGACGATGCAGGATTCTCTCAAGCTACAAGTCGTATGTTGTGGCTCGTTGACTGGTCTGACGTAAAGATCGGTATTGCTGGAACCAACAGCATTACTCGCACTCAACCTCATCCTGAAGTTGATCGCTTGTATAGCTGCCGTATGGACTCTGTGAAACGCACATTCAATCTGCGTTCTACAAAGTGGACTACCATGATGGATCGTCCCCACCGTCACCTCATCATCGAGAACATCTCCGATGAGGTACAGTTTACTATCGGCACTACGACCCACAAGTTCTAAGCGCTAAGCCTCTCACATCTCACATCACTCATGACGGTCGGGAGGCACTGCGTATGCGGGGCCTCCCGATCTATTTTACAAAGATATGAAGTTACATTTTGAAAACGCAGATATTAAGTATAATGGATTTGATAGTTTTATCAGAGTCCAAGTAGGGGCTTCCTGGGAAGGCATTGCAGAGGTTGAAGATAAGCTTGGCAGTGACCTAGTTGAAATCCCTGGCGTAAGTGAGCTATCTGATTCTGATTGGGATTGGTATAAAAAAAAATCCGTAGAGGATCCAGTAGCCTACCGTCAGTTCGGAGTAATCAAACAGGATTCAACTCAAAACCCAAATGCCGTGTATGCTCAGGAAGCTGGAAGTCCTACGGATACTCCTACTTCGGGTGACAGTGAAGTCATTGAAGTAGAGGTAGAAGATGTAGCTCCACCTACTGCTGAGGAAGAACCACCTACTCCGAAAAGGAAAGGTAAGAAGTAATGGATCAGCACACTGCAGTCGGGACATTCGGCTGGGTTTGCTCTTGGGGTCTTGCTGAATTTCATTTGATTGCAGCTAGCTCTGCTGCAACACTTACATGTGTCTACATGATACTGGCGATTAGATCCAAACTGAGGGATACTAAGTAATGAACACTATTTCCATAGATGCCGTAGGTAGGGACAAGCTATCTGCATCTGCTTTTAATATACCAGTCGCAGTAGTATCTAACCGTTTGGCAACATTCGAGCATGCGGCCTTCTCGGGTGTGTTTCAACAGACTGCAGCCGGAACACTTCCCTCATATAGTGCTAAGTCTTTTAGGATTACAAATTCATCAGGAGCGAACATAGAAGTCGGACAAAAACAAATGTTCTTCTCTAAGACTTTTGATGAAGACACCGATGGGATGTCAGTAGACTCACCGAGTCTTAGTTTATCCACAGAGAGTAATTCAACTCCATTAGGTCTAAGTGAAGTAATGAAGCTAGTTCACACTGCAGGAACAGCTGCATATCACACTGTTGATTCAGTAGGTCTAGACGGAGTTATATTCAAGTGCTATTTTAAGGTAGATAGTCTTGATGACGAAATCTCTCCATTAGCGTTATATTCAGATTTTGATAGCATAGATATAAACTTTCCAGGGGCTGCTATAAGAATCAAACCAGACTTATCCATACATGCACGAGCAGGTTATAATAATACATCTATTGGAAGTAGCCCGATTGCCTTAGGGGTTTGGCATAGGGCAACACTTAGTTTGGGGTCTGATAGTTTTACTGCATCTGTAGAAAGATGGACTGGAGCATCTTATGTATCATTGACCACAAATACTCAGATAACATCTAGTGGTAATGGATTACTTACTGATATTGCAGGTAATCCTGCTTATGTAATAGGAGTTACTTCAGAGGGAAATGCAGTACAGTATGTCGATGCTATTCAAGGGTATATTTCAACAGGAGAAAAAGAGATCTTACTCAATGGAGACACAAAAGAATACTTCTGTCAGACTAGTTTAGATGAGTTTGATGTAACTGGAGCTTGTAGCGGTTATTTCAGGAGGTAGTTATGGCTACCGAGGTAGGTGATAATGTGCAGGTCAAAGCAAACCTTGCTTTTATGGCTAAGGTTATTGCGATTGTTGGAACAGCTGTATGGGGGTACTCAGTCATCTGGAACAAGATATCTACGTTAGATAATGGGTTGGACAGAGTTCAGCATGAAGGAACTTTGCTTGGCGATTTATCTGCTCGCATGATGCACATTGAGAAGTTTGCTGAGCAAGCAAAGACTGACCTTGACCACCTTGTAGAAATGCAAGATGCCCCGATTACCTCAGACCACCAACAGTTTGAGAGAATTAAATATTTGGAGAAAGAGCTAAATATCGTCAGGAGTAAATTAGACTGGCTGACAATGGGAGCTAGGTGATGTTTGAGTTAGTTACAATGTTTTTCACTGCTGGTGGAAGTGCTGCATTAGGTAGTGTATTGAAAGGCGTGTTTGGGGCTATCTCCGACTCTCGCCAGCAAAAGTTTGAATTAGAATTAGCAAGGGAGGCTAGAGGAAATGAATTTGCACTTAAATTTCAGGAGCAACTTAATAGTGGTGAAGGTGGTATGTTCACTCGGGTTACTAGGAGGCTGCTCAGCCTCATACTATGCGGAACCCTCTCGGCAGTCGTTATCCTTTGCACCCTCTTCCCAAGTGCAGAAATCATCACCCTCACAAACCCAACAGGAGAAGGAGCAACCGAAATCCTTTTTGGACTCATCACATTCCCTACTAAGCAGTCCCCCATTATGGTTACTACAGGTTCGCTAGCAAGTTACTTCGTAATTGTTTTGGCTCCTATGGTTTTGGGATTTTACTTCACCCCAGGAGGCAGACGATGAAGACTTGGCAAGAGTTTAACGATACAGTTAATGATATGCTTCTTATTGATGGCCTCCGTAGAGGCAGAGGAGTAGAAAGGTTTAAGGATCGTATGATCGTTGCAGGAGTTAAAGACCTGCAAGGATTTATCATGGGATATATGTCCACACCTACTGAGCTTGTATTAGATCAAAACGAATTCACCTTACATTCTGAGGGAAATTGTTATGTTGGCTCATTTAATTTAGAAGCATCTAGAATACTAGATGTGGTTGTTAGAGTTATGCCTTCAAATGATGGAGAAACTAGCACATTCTATAGGCTTAACATATATCCTGCGTACAAAAGGTATTCCATAATTTCTGGTACTCATTCATCAAGGTCTGCTGTTTACCCAGGCAAGATATGCTTTGATAGAGGTACTATTTATATAGCACCTGGATTAGGGGACAGCGAGACACTAAGCATTCTTTATAATCAAGAAGTTCAATATAAGCCAATTTTTGAGTGTAGCTCTGAAGAAAAAAATCAATCAACTCCATTTAGTGATGATGCTGCACTTGCCGTGCATTATTTTGTTAAGTATCATTTCCATAAGGATGTTAATGATGACCAGTCTCAAGCTCAAGAAAACTACCAAAATTACCAAAGGGAAAGAAGGTCACTCCACTGGAAGATGAGGGATTATGTTTCAACAAATAATCCTGTGGCGCAACTCACAGCAGAAGGGTTCATTGTAGGAAATGAGTGATACAAGAACACAGTTAAAGGCAAGATTTGCTGCAGGACAAAGAATAGGGGAGTCAGACTTCTCTGCCCTGATAGATTCGCTTGCCCATTTAACAGAAGATATAGCAAGCGGGTCTTTAGCAACAGGAGACCAATTGTCAGCTTTATCTAGCGGGCTTGAAGATCTAAAGATTTATGCAGAGGCAATAAGGAGTGAGTTTGATAATTACATTGGTACTCATGCTACGGATCAGTATGTAATTGAATCTGATGCTGCTGTAAGGGATGAACTTAATGCAACTATAACCCAGTCAGTTCAATCTCTACAATCAACAGATCTCGAGCTAATTGAGATTACTAGTGGGAACACAGATCTCTCATTGGAATTGTTGAGCCTATATTTGGATTCATTTGAGTCTGTTGATTCTGACATAGCAAACTTACAAGCACAGAGTGCAACTAATGAGCTACTCAATTTAAAGGTTAGCGAACTGCAGTCAGAGATAGAGTCTAAAGCTGATATTGTACATACTCATGAAGAGTATGCTACTAAAGTCAGTATTGGTAATTTCATAACTGCAGAGGATATACCTAATTTTGCTGCAGAGATACATCAGCATACGGCTGCAGACATTACCGACCTTGATGGCATGTTTGCCACAGATGCAAGGGTATTAGAGCTAATCAACGAGAATAGGTCTACTATAGATGTTAATGCCATCATTGCAGACGGATACTACTCAAAAGGAGAAGTAGATCAGAAGTTTTATGTTTTCACATTAGATACTTCTCAAGTTATAGGATTCAATGATGAGGTTTCTAACATTGCGACATCGATTGCCCAAGTAGAATTAGCTACTGCGAAAGAAGAAATTTCTTCTGATGTAAATCAACTTAGCCTCGATCTTACAGATCTTACTAGTACCGTTGGAAGTAACTCTACTGCAATTACTACTAATGATACTCAAGTACGAGTAGACTTCGCAGCATCTGATTTAACCACTTTAACAAGTGCGAACAGTTATACGGATGGAAAGATCACTGATCTTATCGGTGGTGCAGGTGATGCATATGATACCCTAAAGGAAATACAAACTGCACTCGAAGCAGGAGATGCAACGGGTGATGTCCTTACATCACTGAACAGCATCAATCAAGAAATTGATAGCAATGACACAGAGCTTGATAATATTAGAAAGTGGCTCGGCAGGACTGCAGATGAACTAGCGTCAGACCCTAATGTCACATCACTATCTAATGACGTAGATGCAGGTGAAACAATAATAAATGTCCTTGATCAGACTGGTTTCTCCATAGGTGATGAAATTGTAATCGGAGAAGGTACGTCAAGTGAGGAGGCAACTATAGCAGACCTAGGGTCACTAGTCCTAGAGAGTCCACTAACTAAGAGTCATGCTGCAGGCACTAAAATTTCATTAAAGAACCCACTCATATCTTCTATTTCTTCTATATCCGGAGGTTCTGCTTCATCCTCTGATTTGGAGGCACTCCAGCAAACTGTTTCTACTCTAGAGTCTAGCATCACTACTTTGCAGACGGATCTTTCCACAGCCCAGACTTCTATTACTTCCCTGCAAGAAGAGGTTATTGCTCAGCAGGTATTGATTAGTGAGTTGGAGCAGATGGTCGATGAAGGTAATTACTCACAAAATAATTATTTCGCTTTTAATTACGTAACTGATGGATATGGGGCTACATTTTAAAGTGGCTACTATGCAGGCTTTTCGAGTCAGTATGCCTAGATAAATCCCTTTTGATATGGCGAGGGCTACAAATGCATACAATCATTTTTCGATCACCGTTCCCGATGGAGGTAATCTGATTTCTGGTAGTAATTCGCAAGATACTGCTGGTGCTGCAAACTATGTTGAGAAGATAAATTTCAGAAGAGAAAGTGATGGTGAAGTGAGGCGTGAGGGTTGGGACTCAATATCTGCACCTGATGGAACTCCCCTAAATACTGTTGGTAACTCAGAAGATCCCATCCGAATGATTCATCAGTTTGATTCAGAAGGTAAGAAGATACTAGTATGCGCTGCAGCCGACAAGATCTACAGACTATATGAAGATACTAAGACATGGAAAGTAATAGCAGAGGGCTTGGTCAACATAGACCACTTAGGTTACGAGACAGATGTTCAGGAGGCAGTGGATAAGTACAAGTTAGAACCAATAAGATGGGAGGTTGTTTCAATTGATGGATACTGTATATTCAATAACGGAGTAGATCTTCCGTTATACTACAGAGAGTCTTGGCCTTGTGCATTCCCATTGTTTTCCCTAAGGGAACGAGGGATTGTCCGTTGTGGTACAATCGCAGAGTTAGACGGTAGGCTGTTTATTGCAAATGTGGAATACATTGATGAGACAAAAGCAAACAACTTTGAGTACTTCATGGCAGCTGCATTCAATGCTTATATGTTGCCGGAGTTGTTTGATGAGTATGACGATTATTTTTATAGTTACAGAGTTTCCCATATGATTGAGTTTTCAGCATGGAGACTTGCAGATGATCAGAGGGAAGCTCGTGCAGCACCATACTTATTTGGTCAGAGTTACAATGGCTATATACATAGCATGTCTGGCTCCAACATATTATCAATAAGACTAAATTTTGTATTGGGTGGGGCAAGAGACCAAGACGATTTTTACACTATGATCGTTCATAACCCTTACTATTTCGCTACAGAGGCTGAGGCTGCTGCGTTTACCTATACACATTCTACATTTGTAGCAGGGGATAGTATTCGAATGAGCATAAAAGATTCTGCTGGAGTAGTAAAAGTTTACGATGCAGATGTTTCTAACATAGAAGCTGATTGGCTATTTGCTAATACAGTTATTACTCTTACAGATGCTTATAACAATACATCATCGGGGGTCTTGACATCAACTGGTGATGAACAAAGTGAAACTAATCAGAATATTTCCTTGGAAGATGAGGTGCAATTTATTTTACTGAAGGAGCCTGATACTTTTAGTGTAGACGAAAGAGTAACAAGAGAGTCTGCAGATACATTTTCATTCCCGGAGGATGGATCCCAGATACTTAAGATGAATAAGCTTGGTGATAAGTTATTAGTACATAGGGAGACTGGTTATTTATCGATTAGTCGAGGCGATCAATACACTGCATTTTATTACGAAGAGAAATACAAGGGAGAGCGTGTAGCTGACTTTAGGAATACTGTAATCAATATTGATGATCAAAGGCAGGTTTTTATGGGCTACAACGGGGTTTATTTCATAACTCTTGGGCAAACTGACCCTATGCCCTTTACTCCGTTAACAATTGGCCCAGAGGCATGGAGGCTTATTTCACCTAAAGATGTTGAGCATACCTATTCAACGATCAACCCACTTACGAATGAAATGTTCGTGGTATGCCCGATTAATTACAATGCTTATAAGAATGGCATTGATATTGATTATGGAGTCTTAGCTTATGACATGACATTTGGAACGGTATCTCAGATTGATGCTGCTTTCACAGCAATGTGCAGTACATATCCATCGGATATATTTGATAGCAGAAGGTTCCTAATGGCTACGCATAATGTTAAATTAATAGAGAATCAATACTCTTCAACAAGGTACATAGACTCTGAATCTGTTACTTCAGACCTTGCCCCATTAGGTTCAAGAATCGTTAGATATGGATATGGGTCTAGAGAAGGCGAGCTAGAGCCTTATAGGCAATTTTCAAGAGACGGAGTTGATTTTGAATCCAAAATAGTTTTCGGCAAAAATGATTTCGCAGATAGGTTTTCGGAAAAAAAGCTAAGGTCTTATGCTTTGCATATGTCAGATATTTTCGACTACTCATCCTATATGGATGGGAACTATGTTGGCGATGGCTATGGCTACCTTGATACAGCAGTTGTGGCTAAAGTTAAGTTATCTACATTCAGTACAACTCAAGTCACAGAAACAGAAGAAATCATTGAGGAATTAGAGGACATGAGTTCTGAGGTTATGATACCCACATATGCCCAAGGCAACTACTATCAAGACACCATAACTTTAACTGGTCTTGGTCAACCATTTAAGTTTATTGGACGGACTTTCGAGGTTTCAGGCGTGAGAACTAGACATACAGCGGAGGCAATGAGCAATGCCACATAGGAAGGCCCCAAGTAGAACTCCCTACACTAAGACTGTACACTTTACTGATCCTCAGCTTAAGAGGCTTCAGGAGAAAGTTAATGAGAAAGGCAACCTAAGTGAGATCCGGGAATCTGTTGAGAGAGTAGAGATATCCTCTGGTGTAAACTTAGATGTGCTTGCCCAGAAAGTTACTGACCTAGAAAATGCATCTGCTCAACTGAAGTCATCCGACATTGTAGGCAATGGATCCAATTCTTATCAAATAGGATTTACTGCTACTAGTGAAGACTCGGCATCGTATGATGTAAGTGTTAATGGGGCAGTTAAGTCTCCGGTTTCTGATTACACAATAGACTTAACTACAAATGTAGTACAATTTTCAACAGTAGTAGCAAGTGGTGATGACATTGTCATTACACAAAGAGACGGAAGTAGCTTCTCCCATGAGGATGCTATTGATGATTTCCTTATAGCATTATATAATTAAGTAATGAGCATTTTAAGGAAAATAGGTTATTCGATTTCAGAATTGAAGTCTTTGATAGCCAATAAGACTCTTGGAAGCTTAATAGATGTCCAGGTTCCTGCTCCATCTGAGCAAGCAATACTTCAGTATGTCAATGGTGTATGGACATCTGCTGGTCTTGATTCAATTGATTCAATTGATGGAGGTTTTGCAGCAACCACTGAGTTTGAGGGAGATAGTATAGATGGAGGATCTGCGTAGTGGGGTATAGAAGAATACAGGTACGTCGGGATACATCCGTAAACTGGGAGGGAGTTAATCCAGCCCTACAACAAGGTGAGATCGGCATGGACTTGAGTAATAAAAGAATGAAGGTTGGTGATGGTTTTACCTCCTGGAATGACTTAGAATACATAGATGACCCTGGGCTTGATAAAATAAGGGCAGAATATGGAAATGAAGTAACATTTGAGTTAAATTTTGATCTACATAAAAAGTAACCTAATATAATATATAACAATGCCAGCAACAGACATACTTGGAAAAATCGGAGAAAAAGTAGGAACAGAGATCAATGGTCTCTCTACTGACATCTCGACAAACACTGCAAACATCGCAACCAATGCAAGCAACATTGCCACCAACGCAAGTGGTATTGCTACCAATGTAACGGACATCGCAACTAATGCAGGAAACATTTCAACTAACGCAGGAAACATCGCTACAAACACAAGTGACATTTCCACTAATGCAAGTGCGATCAGTCAGAACACTTCCGACATCTCGACAAACGCATCTGGGATAGCAAGCAACCTATCTGCGATACAATCAAACGATAGTGACATCACCGCACTTCAAACAAAGACAGGGTCACTTGCAACTGATGGAAACAGTGCATCGTTCAGTGGTGACCTTGGTGCGGCCAACCTTGTTTTATCTGGCAACCTCACAGTCAATGGCACACAAACTGTCATCAATACCACCACGCTTGAAATTGAAGACAATATCATCGAGGTCAACCTTACTGCTTCTGATGGGTCTGAGACTGCACAGACTGGCGGTATTCAAGTCAACAGAGGTTCTGGTCTGGATAAAGCACAGATCATCTGGAATGATACCAATGATGAGTTTCATCTTTTAAAAGGCACAAATGATGCAAACCTTGATTGTGCAAATATTGATGCTGGAGAATTAAAAGTTCCAACTGGTGCAGACATTTTAATTAATAATGTTGAGCTTGGAAACTACGCATCCTTTGAGACTGAGTTCTTAGCGAATCTGTAATGTCGAGCATTCTCGCCCAGATTGGTGCAAAGATCGGACAGGAGTTCTCTTCTCGTCTGCAAGGTCTGTCTGGGTCGGATGATTATTCGGAAATTGGATATGATGCTAATGGCAATGTATCCACAGTAACTACATACACTGATTTAACCAAAGCAACCTTGGTTAAGACTAAGACACTCTCCTACACTTCTGGGTCACTTACTGGCATAGTGGTCACAGATTCCAGTGGGGCTACAGTCTTAACCCAGACCCTTGCTTACGATGCAACCAGTGGTGATTTGGATTCGATAGAAAAGGATTACGCATAATGGCAACTTACACTGTAACAAATGGAAGACTTGTTTGCACAGGCACAGACATTACGAGTGATGGAATTAAAACTGCTATTGACGCAAACCCAAGTGTTGGAACGGCCGAAAAACTCAGTGGAGATGGCAACTCTAGTCCAATTTTTAAGTTTAAAGCTGAAATTTCTATAGGTAATAATTCTACCGATTCTACATGGAAAATCACAGATGAATACATTACTGTATTTGCCGATTATCTAATAATAAATGGTGCTAACGCAAAATTGCAATGCGGCCAGCTTGATGCTAATAGTAAAGCTCAGAACACAAGTTGCTTCACTTACTCTTGTTCAGCTAACACACGAGATAGGTTTCGACTAGATAATGGAGGGGGTTTGTATGTTTATGGTGGTTACTTTAAGG
>Ga0255752_10000199_pt1 | contig 73122 bp, 62 predicted proteins | sample 011ome_25_FD_179952 | JGI IMG/M metagenome (GOLD analysis project Ga0255752, IMG submission 179952) | Coastal salt marsh microbial communities from the Groves Creek Marsh, Skidaway Island, Georgia - 011512CT metaG (version 2) | ecosystem: Environmental > Aquatic > Marine > Intertidal zone >...
GTATTTCAATCATTCAAGCGGCTGCAAAATTCAGCACAGCGGTCACGCGCGATCAAAGCGATGCTTGGTGCGCGCATTTCAGCGAATAATCTTTTCATCGAGTCTACAATCATCACTGAATACCACGATGCATTTGCCGATCATCTACCAGAGCACGGACTACGTCGCGATCGACAAGCCAGCAGGCCTGCTGGTGCACCGTACCCAGCTCGATGCGCACGCCACTCAATTTGCATTACAACTTCTACGCGACCAAATCGGCAAAGAGGTCTTTTTATGCCACCGGCTCGACCGAGCCACTAGTGGCGTGCTTCTCTTCGCGCTGAATCGTGAGGCGCTCTGTTTTGCACAGGCACAATTCGCAGAGAGAACCACTCATAAAGAATACCATGCAGTCGTGCGTGGCTGGGCAGCAGATGCCGGCGAGATCGACTACGACTTGCGCAGCGAGGAGCAACCAGCAAAATCTCAAAGTTCACAGACACGCTATAGCTGCGTTAAACGCGTTGAGCTAGGGTTACCCGTCGGCCGCTATCCGACTGCGCGATTCTCGCTACTTAAGCTAATCCCATTGACCGGACGAAAGCACCAACTGCGTCGTCACATGGCCCATCTTCGGCATCCGATCATTGGCGACACCTGCCACGGCGACAGCGCCCAAAACCGCTTTTTACGGCAACATTTCGGCGTGCAACGGCTACTACTTCGAGCGACCAAACTGGAACTCGACATGCCGAATTGTAGCACTCGCCTGCAACTGCAAGCACCGCAGGCATGTGAATTCAGTCAACTCGTCGAGGCGCTCAATCTTTCGTAGCACTGACTTCGCTTGGCGAAAAGAGCTCTAAGATCCTCTGCTTAAGCAAAGCGATCTTTAGCGGCTTGCTGAGGTAAGCATCCATTCCACCCTTTAGGCAACTCGCCTCATCGCTCGACAACGCATTTGCCGTTAGCGCAACAATCTTAACGTCCTTCACCGCATCCCCTGCAGCTCCTTCACGAATCAGAGCAGTCGCCTCCATTCCACCCATCTCCGGCATTTGTAGATCCATAAAGATCAGGTCGCAGTCATTATCCTTTAAATACTCGATGAGCTCAGCACCGTTTTCATGGCACTCTGCTTGCCAACCCAAACTACGTAACATCATGACCAACAATCGCTGGTTTGCCAAATTATCTTCTGCAATCGCAATTTTAAGCGGGATCTCATCACCTAACTTCTGCCGACTCGTGGCCTGAGACTGAGGATCAGTCACTCGTGGCTGTTTTAAAGACATGCTCCCCGGCATCAGATTTTCGCCTTGCTCAACGACCTCCACTGGAATCCTCGCAAAGAAACTAGACCCTTTAGCGACTCGACTCGTCGCCCAAACTTTGCCCCTCATCGCCTCGGCTAAACGCTTGCAGATAACTAATCCTAAACCAGTTCCGCCGTATTTGCGCGTCGTCGATGAATCGCCCTGAGAGAATGGGCGAAATAGCTTCCGCAACTGCTGAGAGTCGATGCCGATACCAGTATCGCGTATCTCAAATTCAATCGAATACTTTCCACTTGCATCTGGAACTGAGTCACAGATCACGATGATTCGAATCTCCCCTTGGCTGGTAAATTTAACCGCATTCGCCAACAGATTAGTCAATATCTGCCTGATCCGGATTTCATCCCCAGCAATACTGCGTGCGACCTCCTCACCAATTTCAATGTTCACCGCTATCCCCTTTTGCGTCGCATCGTTAAAAAACAAACTAACCACCTCGCGAAGCATCGTGACCAAATTGAACGTGCGTACTTCCAAGTTTAAAAAACCCGATTCAATCTTAGAGAAATCGAGCACATCACTAATTAATGCCATCAAAGTATTGCTACTGGATCGAGCTGTATCCACATAATCCAACTGCTCTTCATCGAGCTTGGTCTCTGCAAGCATATCAATAAACCCAATCACACCATTCAATGGAGTACGGATTTCATGACTGATCGTCGCCAAGAATTCACTCTTCGCACTATTGGCAATGTCAGCCTCTTGGGCGGAAGCCCGCGCTTCCTCAATCACAAGATTTAGACGCTGGTTGACCTGCTCGAGCTCGCGCTGCGCTATTTCCGCGTCTTCCATCATACTGAAAGCAACCTTCCCTCCCTGACTTAATTCCTGAGCCTTATTGAGCAAATCATTGTTCATTGCAACCAACTCTCTCTCGGCATGTTTCCAACCCTGTTCCGTTTCGCTTCGTTCATATATGGCATCTCGCATCATGTCGGCGACTCCATTAAACTCCTCAAAATCAAACATCTGTGGCAACAATGAAGAACCTTCGCTGCCACCGCTGGACCAACGGTCTCCCAGCAAGTTTAGGTTCTGCTCCACCATCGATGCAATGTACTTCGCAGCAATCACTGGGATAGCTACACCAATCATCAAAATAGCTAGCGCAAATGTCACCTCTAACAGAAAATCCTGATTCAAATTACGCACATGCTCACCCCGAATCGCTTCAATCTCATTAATACGATCGCCAGGGAATTCACTCATTTCCAAAACCAACCCATTTAACTGCGCCTCGAGTTCGGCTTTACCTTGTTGGTAGTCAGAGAATTTATATGAAACCAGCAGACCAAGCAGCAGGCATAACACCAAGATCATCGGCAGTCCGGCATACAAAATAATCGTCTTCGCAATCGAACTTGAACGATTATTCATGCTTCATTGCCTCCTTGGTTATGAATTCTTGCTTAACCAAGCGCGACACATCCGTGTTCGAATCGACTTGATAACGAACAGGCTGCCCTGCCTGCTGCAGCATTTCATTTACCTGCGCCTTCAATTCCAATACCCGATCTTCGCGACGCACGATTCCTTTCTTGAAACGCTCTAAATCTTCGATCAAGCGCTCTTGGTCAGCCAAGGCCTTTCGAGGCAAACGAACAAAAGAGGCTTCGATCAAATGAAGCTGAGGAATGTAGTATCCACTCATCAGCAATTGCACTGGCTTACCATCAGCCTGCTGACAGGCGAGCTGCTCTCGAACACCAGCACTACTGGTTTTTATTTGATACACGACATTGGTCAACTGCGCTGAATCGACACCCAACACTTCCTCCAAGCTGGCACCTGCCAAATTTTTATTCGCCGAAATACCCAACAGGGTGAAAAAACCAGAGCTGACACGGTCAACTATTTGACTGCTTGGATCAAAAGTTACCAAACAAGCGACTGAATTCGTGTACAATTCATTCATGCGAGTAGCATTCAAGTCAAGCCGCAGCAAATGCTTTCGCTCAGCAAGCGCCAATTCGTAAGCCAAAAACCGTTCGCGATACACAAAGATCCCCATGGTTAAAGCACCTAACGAAGCAAGGATCACGGTCTCGACCGGTTCGACCCCGATTTGCGATAAAACCAAACTCAGCGCTGCAAGTAAAAACAGACCAGTAGCAACTCCAACCAAAAAATGGTGAGACTGAGAGTCAGCAGGTTGTTCAGTTTGTTTATTCGCGGGCATAATTGATTACAGAGACACACAATAACGCATCATCGCTGTATGGACCATACTGATAGTACCGCATCCTGCTTCAAGCAATGAAAATATACTGGGTGAGGAGGCCTTGTCTGATCAGCTACATCTGAACTTCAGCGGAATCCCGCCATAGATAATCTAAGCGATATAAATCACGCATTTCCTCGGTTTGTAGGTGGATCATAAAATCAAAGGCATCCACTACAATCCAGCCGCTGCCGACTTCACGATCTTGCCCGAGCAGCTTTACCTCAGCCTCACTCAGCGCCTTATCCAATCCGGCCTTAATCGCTTTAACGTGTGGATTTGAAGTGCCTGTTGCTAGGATCATATAATCGGTGATTGAGGAAGTCTCCCGCACATCGAGCACGCGAATTGCCTCGCCCTTTTTATCTTCGATTGCGGATACCGCACAGCGAATTTCGTCGAGCGTTGAGTTTGTTTGATTCTGCTTTGAAGTGGCCATATGAATTCTTACTACAAGTTCGTATAAAGCTCCTGCTCCGAAATGAAAGCCTGAACTGCAACTGGCACCAAGCCTTCTAGCGACCGCCCCTCCCGACAGCACTGCCGAATCATGCTCGAACTGTGACTCATTAGCGGTGCATCGATCACATCATAGCGTAAGTTAGGGATCACTGGGGATGGCTGCAGTTGTGATCCTGGTCTGGCGAACACTAAAAAAGTCACCTGCTCGATTAATTCATCGATTCGATGCCAGCGATCCAATTGTTCAAATTGATCCGCACCAATAATCCAATATAGCTCGGCATCGGGATGGCCTGCTGAATAACGGCGTACCGTATCAATCGTATAGCTCAGCCCACCCCGCTCTATTTCAGACTCGTCCAGCTCGAAGCGCGCCTCACCTTGCAACGCCAGAGAGAGCATCTGTAAGCGCGCGACAGCATCCGTGAGCGGCGCGTGCGCCTTCAACGGCGACTGCGCGGCAGGAATAAATACGACTCGATCTAACTGTGCTTGCTCTAGCGCATAACGCGCCATTTGCAGGTGGGCACAATGCACTGGATCAAACGCACCGCCATATAGAGCACAGCGCCTAAGTCTCTTTTTTTTCACCAGATCTTTCATACTATAAGCAGATTGTTTTGACCTTCAACGGATACTGATTGATAGCTTTTGTCCAGAATCCATGAAGCGCAACATACAAACTGACCACGCGACGCCCACCCACACATCCCTGGCCGAGACACTCGAACACGCCCTCGCCAGTGAAGATCAAAACGGCCCATCGCTCGGCGAGCTCACCAATGCGGTCGGCGAAAAAGGCTTCGGCCTGCTTCTAGTGCTACTGTCACTCCCCAGCGCTTTACCCGTGCCCGCGCCTGGCTACAGCACGCCGTTTGGTATCGTCATCGCACTGATCGCGCTGCAAATGCTGATGGGGCGCCAAACCGTGTGGCTGCCCGCACGCCTGCAGCGCATTCGTATCAAACCGTCACTGGCCAGAAAGATGAGCCACGCTGCGACTAAATTTCTACGCACCGTCGAGCACTTAATTCGTCCTCGGCAACAATGGATCAGCGCCCAGCTTGGGCAATCTAGCCTCGCCATCGTCATCCTGATTATGGCCTGCTTAATGATGCTACCGATTCCGTTAACCAATACGCTTCCAGCCATGGTCATTTTCCTAATCGGCGTCGGCCTATCAGAACAAGACGGCCTGCTGGCGATCGCTGCCTTCGCGGTCGGTTGCGTCGCAGTCGTGCTTTACAGCTACATTATCTACCTAGTGCTTTGGCAAGGCCCAGAGGCGGTTGACGGGGTTAAAGACTGGATCAAGGCACGCTTCAGCATGGGCGCATAAAAAAATCCCTGCGGCACGGGCCAACAGGGATTTTAAAACTGGTAGGCCCACAGGGATTTGAACCCCGAATGACTGCACCAAAAACAGTAGTGTTACCATTACACCATAGGCCTTTAAAGTTGGCGAAGAGTAGAAATGATCCCTCACTCGTCAAGCCCTCACTTCAAGAATTTTGATAGTTTTTAAAATCAATCGCAAGTCCTGAATTAGAGCAGTGATTTTTACGGTGATCCTAAACTCGATTCTCAAATCGATGAGTTGACGTCTGGCTAAAAACAACGTTTAAAACCCCTTTAATGGATGAAGTAGACAAAACTAGCCTTAAGCCGAAATATCGTCGTATTATATTAAAGTTGAGTGGTGAAGTGCTGCGCAACACCGAAGATGGTGACCCCATCGACGCTAAAATTCTCAAGAACATCTGTCAGGAAGTCAAAAAAGTCGCCGATATCGGCGTCGAAGTTGGCCTAGTAATTGGCGGTGGTAACATTTTCCGCGGCCTCAATGGCACAGAGATGCGCGGTGTCGATCGCACCACCGGTGACTATATGGGCATGCTCTCGACTGTCATCAACGGCCTCGCCTTCATGGACTGCCTTGAGAAGCTCGACGTCACCGTGCGCCTACAAAGCGCCATCCCGATGGATAAACTCGCCGAGCCTTTCATTCTGCGCCGCGCCACACGCCACTTAGAACGTGGTCGCGTGGTGATCTTTGCTGGCGGCACTGGTAACCCCTACTTCTCAACCGACACCTGCGCGGCGCTCCGCGCCAGCGAAATTGGAGCCGACATGCTCATGAAGGCCACCAAGGTTGATGGCATTTACAACAAAGACCCACACAAGCACGATGACGCCGTCAAATACGACCACCTTGAATACATCGATGCACTGCGCGATCGCTTAAGCGTAATGGATTCGACTGCCTTCTCGCTATGCATGGAAAACAAAATGCCCATTCTCGTTTTCAGCATGCGTGAACCTGGCGCCATCCTCCGCGCAGTGATGGGCGAAGACATCGGCACACTCGTCAATTAACACCTACACTTTTAAATAATTCAACAACGCTTCAGATATGGAACCAAAAGACATCCTCAAAATGCTCGCTGCCGACCTCAAAAAAGCAGTTGATCATACACTCAATCAATTTAGCAGTCTACACACTGGCAAAGCATCCCCAACGATGCTCGATTCAGTTCGCGTCACTGCGTACGGCAGCACCGTCACATTAAAAGAGGTCGCGGCAGTCACCACCCCCGATGCCAAAACCATCATGGTTCAGCCTTGGGACAAAAGCATCATCCGCGATGTCGAAAAAGGTATCCAAGAAGCCAATCTCGGCCTCAACCCGATGGTCGATGGTGGCATCCTCCGCGTGCCCGTACCAGAACTGACAGGTGAGCGACGCCAAGAACTGGCGAAGACTGCAAGCAATATGGCGGAAGATGGCCGCGTACGCGTACGCCAAGCTCGGCGCGATGCACTCGATCTTTTTAAGACTGCAAAAAGCGACGGTCTTTCCGAAGACGATTTTAAGCGCTACGAAAAAGAAGTGCAAAAAGAACACGATGATTTTATCTCCGAAATCAACCAGCAGTTAACGGCCAAGGAAGCAGACCTAAAGAAGGTCTAATTTAACGTGCTACCACTTCAACAAGCCAAACGCATCGTCATTAAACTCGGCACTGGTGTCTTGACATCTGGTATCGGCGATTTGGATACAGTGCGCATTGAAGCCCTTTGCTACCAGGTTAAAGTGCTACGCGACCGCGGAATCGATGTCATACTCGTCAGTTCTGGCGCTGTCGGCCTTGGTATGGGTCAGTTGGCATTAGAGCAACGTCCGAAAGATCTCGCCATGCTACAGGCTTGCGCTGCAGTTGGGCAGACTATTCTGATCAACACTTGGCAAAAAGGATTCGACCCACATGGCCTGACCGTAGCGCAGATACTCCTCACCCGCGAAGACCTGCGCGCCAAGCACCGCCACAATGCAGTCTTTAATACCATCGAACGACTGCTTAGCAACGGCACGGTGCCGATCGTTAACGAGAACGACACCGTCAGTGCCTCTGAAATAAAATTTGGCGACAACGATACACTGTCTGCCCTGGTCGCTAGCGTCAGCAACGCAGACCAACTCTTTATCCTTTCCAATATTCCAGGCCTCATCGACATGCAAGGCACAGGCGAGGTCGTGCCCTATGTCGAAAAGATGACCCCCGCGATCGAGGCCATGGCACAAGGCACCAAGCAAGTCACATCGGTCGGCGGCATGATCAGCAAATTATCCGCCACTAAAATCGCCCACCGCGCAGGCTGCGGCGTGACCATTGGCAGTGGCCAAGATGCCGAGCTATTTAACAAGCTCCTCGCGGGCGAAAGCGTCGGCACCTACTTTGCGCCGAGCGCAGAACCAATCAAATCGCACAAACGCTGGATCGCGATCCAAGATCATACATACGGCACTCTCACGATCGATTCTGGCGCCGCCAGCGCGATACAGCAATCTGGCAAGAGTCTGCTTTCCGCAGGGATTGTTAGCTGCGAAGGTGACTTCGAAGAAGGCGATGTAGTGAAAATTTGCACCGCAGATGGCAGCGCCATCGCCCACGGTCTCGCTGCGATCAATTATACTGATTTATCCAGTATTTTAGAGCACCGTGGAGATGCCACCCAGAGCGATGCCGCGACCCACTACTCCAGCGCGATCGTCCACCGCGACCATCTAGTGCTGCTCGACTGAGCTCAACCTAAAGACCGCTAGCTACCAAGGTGCCATTCTAGCGGTTACTGCGCCAATCGTTCTCGGCTTTGTAATACGGATTCTCAGTTGTCATCACCGCGCCGGAATCGTCACGCCAGACGTGCAGCATTTTTGTCAATTTAGCAGCCAGTTGCGGCATGCAAGCGGCGAGGTCTTTCTGTTCGCCGAGATCGTCGCGTAGATTATATAACTCGACCTTTCCAGTCTCAAAAACTTCGACAAGCTTGTAGTCACCAGCACGCACGGCAGCGGCAGGCCCCATGGTGTTGATGTGGTGGTAGTGAGGATAATGAAAGTAGATCGCCTCGCGTTCGAGCGTGTCTTGTTGACCGCTGAGCAGCGGTTGGAGGCTGACGCCGTCCACATGCTGTTGCGGTCGTAGCGGTAAGCCAGCCAGCTCAAGGATAGTCGGATACAAGTCGGTGGTGATCACTGGCTCTTCAAGTGTCAGGTCGGCCTTGACCTTGCCCGGCAGTTTAACGATCAGCGGCACACGAATGCCGCCTTCATATATCCACGCCTTGCCCGCACGCAGCGGACCACTGGAAGTCGGCGACATCGGCCCTGGGCCTGTCGACAGTCCGCCATTGTCTGAGCAAAATATAACGATGGTATCATTTTCAAGATCTAGCCGTTTTAGGGAATCGATAATCCGGCCAACATTTTCGTCCATACTCTCGACCATACAAGCGTAGGCAGCATCATCTTGATGCGCATGGGAAAAGCTCTGATGCTCTGGCAAGGCTTCGCGCATAGTGGCATTCAAGCCCATCGCTGCTGCCTTTTTACGGTATTTATCGAGCTTGTCTGTGCGTGGCTGGATCGGTGTGTGCACCGTGTAATACCACATGTTCAAAAAGAACGGCTGATCGCTATCGGCTTGTGCCTCAATAAAACCGATCGCCTTATCAGTCAACGCATCGGTCAGATAGTCGCCCTCTGTGCCGTCGTCCAGATCTGTTATGTTATTTTGCGGATATTTCTCGTGCGTATAAGGGGAATAGTAGGCAGCGGGCTGGCCGTTTTTACCTCCGGCTACATTGCGCTCGAAGCCGTTGGCCTCCGGAAAGTGCGTCTGCCCTTTTTCATGATGCGCTTGCAAGTGCCATTTACCGACGTGCGCAGTGGTATAGCCCGCGGCTTGCAAGGCCTCCGCCAAAGTCACATCTTCGGGCGGCATATTGCCAACTACCTGAGGTGGCTTGAGTTGATAATCTGGCCCCTGCGAGCCCGCATAGCCGCTGTGGTTTGTCAGTCCGATCCGGCTCGGATATTTACCTGTCAAGATACTGGCCCGCGTCGGCGAGCAAACAGGATTAGCGGCATAGGCGTTACTAAAAAACACACCCTCGGCAGCCAGCGCATCGACATTTGGGGTTTCATAAAAGGTGCTGCCAGTCAGCCCCAAATCAGCCCAACCTAAATCATCGATCAACATAAGGATGACGTTTGGTCGGCCTGGACTATTCGCACTGTTAACTGGGGCCCTACCGGCCGACGCCTGCACCGAAGCGGCGCTGGCGATAAGGCCAACGATCGCCAAGATACTGATGGAGAAATTATTCATTTGCGATGGGTTTGATCCCCCGAAGCTTGCTTCGGCTTTTAAGGGAGGTCAACGCTTCGTCGTTGCCGCCGAACTGGAAAATACTGCATAAGAATTGAGATCGATGGAATCTACGTGCGGCAATGACGGAGCATTGCCCTCCAATCTTCATCCCATTCTCTGCTAATATAAGTAAACGACTTTAGCGTTCTTCACGCCTGCGGGCTACTGCCCGACAGAAAGTGCAATCGACTGTGCGGCACCCCACTGACGACCAGCCACATTGACCTGCCACAGATTGTCACCGAGGTCGACCACCGTGACGATCTCGCAGTTCTCAGAGCCTGCGGCTTTGAGCGCTTGCTTGCTGAATAAAGTCAGGCTGCCCTCTTGCGCACCAGCGTCGCTGAGTTCAATTTCAATACTCGAAGAAGTCACCCGCAGGCCGTCGATTTCGGTCGCACCAATCGAGAGGTGCAGATTCGAGCCGACCAAAATCGGACGATTAGAATCTAATGGCGTAAAGCGCAGTAGAGCGGATGAATAGTGCTCCAAAGGTGCCGTGGTGTAAGTATCTGTGGCAGTAGCGATCACCCGATTACTCCAAAAGTCGAACACCGCACAGGGGACGCCTGCTGGCAATCCAGCTGTTTTAAAATCGAGCGTGAGCGGCTTAGTACCTTCGGTGGAGTTGTAGAGATTATAGACCGCGAAATCACCGAATGTGCGCTTCGCCGCAAAGCCAAAAATTGCATTATCCGCCGTACTGCCGAGCGTCAGCAACTGCGCTGGCTCGCGACTGCCGGGGCGCATAATCTCGAAATTGCGCCACAACTCTTTGGCATCAGCTGTATTCAACGGCTCGCTGGTCATCGCAGTGCCACCGACTAAGGCAACAACGTTGTGCCACGTGCGCCACATGCCTTCACCTTGTGGCGTTGGACCCAGCTTACGGCTGGCGAGTCCAGTTGCCAAATACGCAACATCCGCATCGTTCTGCCACCAGACATTGTCATAAATTTGGAAGCGCAATACCGACTTTAGGCACTTATTGAAATGCGCTGGATGCGAGTCAGGCCCAACGCGGGCAGCATCAATGAAACCAATCACACCGCGCGTTGGAGACCCGAGGCAGGAGAGAATATACATCTCATCGCCAGCCGCTTCACGGTAAAGTGTATACAGTTCACGAAAGACTTGTAGGCGTGTCTTGGTCGGATCGACAAAGCGATTACCGATACCGTTGAAGTCGATCTTGATATAGCCGAAGCCGCGTTCACGCGCATCGTTGATGATGTTAAACAGAAATTTTTTCGACTCTGGATGATCGGGATTGATCCAGTTCGCACCGGCGGGGTGGAACGGGTTCGCATTCATGAAACTCGCGATACCTTTAGCATTGCTCTGAATCGCGTCCGGGTGCTCAGCCGCCCACGGATGCTCGGGATTGATCATCAAAGGTGCAAACCACACGCCGGGAATATTACCTGATTCGCGAATACGCTTGGCAACCGACGCCATGCCATCGGGGAACTTTTCGTTGGCGCTCCAGTCGCCATCCATTTTTTGGTAACCGTCGTCGATCTGAATAATGCCTTTGCCGAAAGTGTTGGGGTTCGCCTCAATCGTATCGGTAATGTTCAGCACATGGGCCGCATCGATGTTGGTGGTGCGATCATACCAGCTGCACCAACCATAGACTGCGCCTTTGTTGCGGCGCACACCATGTGTCGTCGCCACCCAACGCGTCCAGATGTCCGTCGAAGTCGTTGACGGCTCAAACGAGAAGATCATCTCCTCACTGCGACGGCTTTCGCCGGCACGCACGAGCACGCGGTCCATATTCGCCGATGCGACCATCGCCTGATCCACAAATTGGACATTACAATACGCCTCAGCCGGCCCGACTGGCCCCACCAGAAAACCATCACCATTGGCTCGATACAGCATCGCGGCTTCGTTCAAAGTCGCCTCTGCAATATCCAAAGTGAGTGCTGGCTTATCCTGCATCAGCGGCGTCACGAGCCACTCCGCCGCATTTTCAACACTGAACGTGCCGCCCGGTTGCTTGCGGGTATCGACCAAGTCAAAGGCGTTCAAGTTAACATCCTGCTCGCTGCGGTTATGAAATATGCCCTGCACGGTAAAGGCACGCAGGCTCTTCAATCGCTTCAAAGTCAATGTGTATTGAAACGTATCATTGCCCAATGTCACTGTGCTGATCACCGCATCACCAAACGGCGTAGTGCCGACAGTCTCGCTCACAGGGGAAAGCAACGCAGTGCCCTTGGTGCCCACCCGCTGATTTTTTCCATCTTTGGAATACACCGCCGACGAAACGGCCTGGAATTCGGCAATGCCCTCGGCATCCACCACGATTCGTTGGCCATCCTCGGATAAGCGAACCCAAGCCGCATCCGCAGCCACAGCAATCGATTGAGAACAGAGCGCTAACGCGCCGACTAAAAATAATTTGGAATGTTTCATATACATAATTTATCTATTAAAGGAGACTTTCGTTCAGCCTAACAAGCCAAGCTGAACACAGCTAAACCAGCGGTATCATGACAGATAAAACTGCTTTGCCTACCCTCTTTTTAGAGGGTAGGCTTGGTCCAAAGCTGCCCCGCGCTGGCGGACTTTTGCCTTTCGCTCTAGCCTGTTTCCTAGACTACGGACCGAGCTCAGTTCTGGTAACCAAGCTTCGCGAAGACCTCATAATCGCACTAGACTCGCCGATTGTATTTCCCAATTACTTGCTGAGAATTACTAAAGATCACCATACACCGTGACACGATTCAGCAGCAGCGAACGACCTTTTTTGTTGCGCGTTTCAAACTTTAAGTAGCGCGCCTCACGGCCTGGCACATCGATGCCGGCATGAAAGTGAGTCAACGCAACCGTCCATTCTGGTTGCAGCTCTTCCGCCTGCCAGACTTGTGCCCACATTTCCCCATCTTCAGACACCGACATAATCAGGCCATCGGAGCGATGCTCGTTCGGGCGATTCTCGATCACAATCGCCTTAACTGTTTTCACACTGCCCAGATCAACAGTGGCCCACGGATTTTTTTCCGCAGCGGTATGAAATGCATAATCACGAGCCGGGCGCTCTCCCGTCAGTAAGCTTTGATAATCCTCTGGAAAATCGTGCACGCAGGTCGAACTGGTGGTGACTGTGGCAGCCGCACTGATCATCACCCCAGCCTGAGAAAGATCCACCTCTTCCTTGCGAGTGCCACCATACAGCGTGCCGGGCTCGATGGACTGCTCAATAGTCAGCTCAATGACTGTGACAGGATCTGCGCGGTGCGCCGTCGCCACTCGGACATCTAGTCCGTTCGCATCCTGATAAATCTCAACTGGGTGACCGTCCAGAGTACGCGCAGCGAGCACTTTGATCGGCAACGGATCAAATTCGAGCGTCTCTGCAGGCCAATCATACACATGCAAGTAAAGCTTGTTACCTTTATGGCAACTGCCACCCCATCTAGCATTTCGGTATGGACCACCGCGCGTGCCGTAAATCGCCTCGCCATATTTGCCGAGCCATGCGCCGGCCGCCCGAGCCACGGCGGATTCGCCTGCTGTAAAGGTGCCATCCGGACGCGGCCCGAAATTCAACAGCAAATTACCGCCTCCGGTGGTGCAACTGACCAGCATTTTGATGCACTCCTCGGGACCTTTAAAGCCCTCTTCGCCGCGATAGGACCAGCCCTGACCGACATGTATGCAGGACTCCCAGTCCCGCTCAATGTCCATCGAACCAATGCGACCTTCAGGAGTGTAGTAATCACCCAAAGTCATCAGCTCGATTTCCGGCGTCGCAGGACCACGGTCCTCCGGTGTTGTGGGACCACAAAACTTAGCCGCACGATTATTCACCAACAGGTCCGGTTGTAACTGGTACATTTTCGAAAATAATTTATCAAAGCGCCACTTTCCCCAATCACGACCGCCGACGTGGTCAAACCACATAATGTCAATGTCGCCGTAGTTTGTCAGCAGCTCCTCAATTTGTCCGCGATACCAGGCATCGTACTTCTGGTTGTCGCCCACCAAATAATCCGGATGATACCAGTCTCGGGTCGAATAATAGAGTCCCGCCTTCAAACCATGACGATGACAGGCTTCCACAAAAGGCTTCACCACATCGCGGCCATAGGCAGATGACATAATGCTGTAATCAGTCAGCTTTGTATCAAACATCGAAAAACCATCATGGTGCTTGGTGATCAACACCATGTACTTCATGCCAGACTCCTTGGCAAAGCGCGCCCAAGCATCCGCATCATATTTCACCGGGTTAAACTGCTGGTAGTAATTATCGTACACTGGATCCGCGGTGCGCGGCCCATGCCGGTTAATATCCCAAGGCCGGTTGGCCTCGCGGCCCCAGCCAATTTCCTTCTGCCCCACCGAACAGGGTCCCCAGTGGACGAACATCCCGAACTTCGCATCACGAAACCACTGCATGCGCTCGTCGCGCTCAGCCTCGGTCTCGTGTATTTGTGGCACAGCACTCAAATCCTCAAAGCGATCCGGCGCTGGTGCCTCAAAGACCGGCTCATTCGGCGACATACAACCTGTGACGAACCCCAGCTGAAGCAATAAACCGATAATAAAGAGATAGAGAATATAATTTGAATTCCTAGGCATCAGCCATCTTTTACCGCAACTGACTTCGAGTTTGCGAGCAAAACCCTGAATCTATTTTAGTCTTCACATCGCTATCCGCCCAACCGAGAAAATAACGCTATCGCGAGCCACCTGCGAGACATCGAAATACGCAAAGAGGGATTTTTTCAAGCCTTGCGTCAGGTCTGAACGCAACGCGAAACGGCGTACTTGCAAGCGCAAATCCCAACCTTCAAATACAATGAAACCCGCTATTTCTAGCGGGCTTCAAAAATACTCAGGGAGGGATTTGAACCCTCACGCCCTTGCGAGCACCACGACCTGAACGTGGCGTGTCTACCGTTTCACCACCTGAGCGGAAAGTCGAAGCAGGGAGAGAATCCGTGGTGCATGCGACTGTCAATCATCCGATGATTAAAAATTATACCTAAGCTCCTAGGCGACCACGAAGGGCATAACCGTTGCCCTCTACTGATGCGGACAACACGGAGGTCGTCCCTCCCGATAACTTATTTCGCAGCTGCCTTGGAATTGATAAAGGCGGCGATATCTTTCATCGCTTGCTCATCAGCAAGCACCATCGCCATTGGGCGCATTTGCATGCCTTCAATGTCTTTAGGATGTGTACCGCGCACGCCAGACTTATAATTTTGTAGCTGTCTGACGATGTACCAGTCAGGTAAGTTTTGCAGAGCGGGTGCATTCAGTAGTACATTGCCCTCGGCATCTGGTCCATGGCAAGCCGCACAGAGTGCGTAACTCGCAGCTCCCTTGGCAACATCACCGCCAAGCGTCGGCAGCGGCGCGGTAATTGGCAGTTGTGCAATGTAGGCAACCATTTCGTCGATCTTCGCTTCGTCGGTCAACATCATCGCCATGGGGCGCATCTGCATACCATAAATGTCATCCGGGTGCGTACCACGCACGCCATCCTTATATTTAATTAACTGGCGCTTAAGATACCAGTCTTGTTGTCCCGCCAGTGCGGGTGCATTGAGCGCCGTGTTACCTTCGCCTTCAGCTCCGTGACAAGTCGAGCAAACCATATATGCGGCTTTACCTGCAGCAGGTGTGATCGTTTCAACCGCACCTGCTGCGGCGTGCACCTCAGCAGCAGCTCCGTGGCTGGCATCTGCAACACCTTCGGCGTGGCTGGCATCTGTGCCATGCGGCGCATCCGAACCAGAGAGAACAGCCTGCAACGGCAAGAACAACATAAACGCCAACAGGCCTGTGAAGAAAATGAAGTTAAAGCCTACAAGGAGCGAGCAGAACGACTCGTCCGAGGCACGGATTTTAAGGTCTTTCGGTTGGTTCATAATGATCCAACAGAAAGAAAATTTAGTGGTATTCTGTCAAACACTATCCAGCTTGATCCCATGCTCGTAAATACAACAGAAGCTACCCTACTAAGCAGTATTAACTGACCCTAAGCGCGTGTTGATGTAATTCTAATCTTGGCGATAAACAAGCGCCGACTATGTTGAATCAATGACACTTGAAGAACGGTTAACCTATTATTTAGATCAAACTCCACAGATTGATGGATCTGCTTACGTCGCTTCCGATGCGATTATCCTTGGAGCAACTACCGTGGGTCGAAACGCCAGTATCTGGCATGGTTGTGTGCTACGCGCCGATATTAATAGTATTGAGATCGGTGAAGGCTCGAATGTGCAAGACGGCAGCGTCATCCACCTCGCGGACGACTATGGCGTAAAGGTTGGATCGTTTGTGACGATCGGGCACAAGTCGATGGTGCACGCCTGCACGATCGGCGATGAGTGCCTGATTGGGATGCATTCGACCATTCTCGATGGCGCAGTGATCGGCGCACAATCGATCGTCGGTGCGGGCGCACTCGTCACCAAAGGCACACAGGTGCCAGCCGGTTCTTTAGTGCTCGGTTGTCCCGCCAAAGTCGTGCGGGCACTTAGCGGCGAAGAGCGCGCGGGTCTAAAAGGTATGGCGGAAAAGTATGTAATCGTGGCGCGTGAACACAAAGTGCGTCAGCAAGCTGTGATGTAGTAGTGAGGCCTAATCTTTGTTCGAGTCGTCAATTTAAATTGATCAACGATCCGCATCATGGACGCAGCAATCAGCCCCAGACGCGCAATTACTTCATGATACAAAGCGGATCGTTGTGTAGTATCGCGGGATCAAACCGCTGGCCACTGTTTTGGCAGTGACTAGCTTGTTACTTAGAAGAGAGCCACTGAGATAAATATCTGAGCAAATTCGATCCAGACTCGCCTCTGGGCTTGCAATCGAGACGCAAGTCTTTCTCTTTGCAATTCGCTATTGAGACTTATTCTCAAACAAAACCAGCCCCATGCGTTTAGATCAAATTAAGAAAGACGGAACTTTTCGAGTCACGAAAGTGAACTGCGAGAACGAGAGCGTCGCCCGATTGATGGCGATGGGCTTGTTGCCGGGGCAAGAGGTTCGCCTCACGCACGAAGCACCGTTGGGCGACCCGATCGCAGTGGTCTTTCAGGGCTGCCATATGAGTCTACGTTTAAAAGACGCAGCCGAGGTCGAAGTGGAGAAGATTTAGTATGCCCGAAGCACCGTCAGAATTCCGCGTCGCGTTAATTGGTAATCCCAACACCGGCAAGACCTCGCTTTTTAATGCGCTCACTGGCATGCGTCAGCGTGTCGGCAACTACTCAGGCGTCACGGTCGAAAAGAAAATCGGCCGTTGGGCGCTGAACCGCGACCAAGATGTACATTTGATCGACCTGCCAGGCACCTATAGTTTGAGCGCCAGCTCGCTGGACGAGCGGATCGCGGTGGATGTCTTGGCTGGGCGTGTCGATGGCCACCCTGCCCCCGATCTAATTATCGTAGTGGTGGATGTGGAGAATTTGCAGCGCAATCTGTTCCTCGCCTCACAGGCTTCCGAGTTAGGCGTTCCAATGGTGATCGCCCTGAACTGCTGGGACATTGCGGAAAAGAAAGGCCTACAGATCGACTGTAAACTACTCGAGCAACGCCTCGGCGTGCCGGTAGTGCCAACGGTGGCGACACGGAGTCGCGGCACCGAAGAACTGGCCCGCGCGGTCGAACATGCGATCAAGACCAAAGCGATGATGATGCGTCCAATATGGCCGGAAGCGGTCAAGACTGCGGTGCAAAAACTGCACGACGAGTTTATCAGTAAACGCGGCGAAGCATTGCAAGTCGGCGAATTGCAACGCCTCATTTTTGACCGTAGCAGCGCGGTGCGCGAACGCTTACAAACACCAGAGTCTGAATATGAAGGGATCATCAAAGATGCCCGCGACCAGCTCTACAAAGATGGTTTCAATCCTGATGCGGCAGAGTCGATCCTACGTTTTCGGTTTCTTAATCCCTTACTCGGCGACATTATCGAGCGCCAAGCAGCGCTGAAAAAACGCACTACCACCGAAAGTATCGACCAACTCTTACTGCACCGCTTTTGGGGCTTGGTAGTATTTGTCGGCATGATGTATGTGGTCTTTCAATCGGTCTATACATGGGCGGGACCGTTCATGGATTTGATCGAAGGCGGCACGGGCGCGCTGCAAAAAATTGCTTCCAACGCACTAGCTGGGACGCCGATGCTACAGAGCTTGATCGCCGATGGCATCATCGGCGGAGTGGGTGCCTTCGTGGTGTTTTTACCGCAAATTCTGGTACTTTTTTTGTTCATCTCACTGCTGGAAGAATCCGGCTACATGGCACGCGCGGCGTTCTTGATGGATAAACTATTTCATTGGTGCGGCTTAAACGGCAAAAGTTTCGTGCCGCTACTCTCCAGCTACGCCTGTGCGATCCCCGGGATCCTAGCAACTCGCACGATCAGTGATTCCAAAGCTCGAATGATCACCATTCTAATCGCACCGCTGATGAGTTGCTCGGCGCGCCTACCCGTTTACCTACTGCTGATCGGTGCGTTTGTCGAACCGCGCTACGGTCCAGCAGTCGCAGGTGCGACATTGTTTGCCATGCACTTCGTCGGCGCGATCCTCGCGGCGCCGATCGCTTGGTTACTCAATCAAACACTCAATCAAGGCCAAAAGCCAAAACCATTCCTGATGGAGTTACCCCCCTATCGTGCACCGCGCTTCAAAACAATGATTTGGCGAATGTATGAGAGCGGTAAGGAATTCATCATACGCGCAGGCACAGTGATCTTTGCGATGACCGTCATCATTTGGGCACTGCTTTATTTCCCTCGCCCTGCGGAGGTTGGAATAACTGTCACCGAGTCCTACCAGACCGAGTTGGCCGCTCTGGCAATTCAGCATGACTTAAACGAAGACGAGCTCAGCAAGCGCATCGATGCGGCATATTTGGAACAGAGCTACATGGGGCGATTTGGTAAACTCGTGCAACCTGTGTTCGCCCCCGCGGGCTATGATTGGAAAATCACCGTTGGCGTATTGGCAAGTTTTCCAGCCCGTGAAGTGATCATCTCGACACTTGGTATTACGTATGCTCTGGGTGGCGAAATCGATGAAGAATCCAATGACCTACGCGATACACTTACTCAGGCAAAATGGGAAAGTGGTCCACGCACAGGCGAGTCGGTGTTTAACATTCCAGTGGCCCTTTCGATCATGGTATTCTTTGCTCTTTGTATGCAATGCGGTGCGACACTCGCCGTAATCGCTAAAGAACTGAATTGGAAGTGGGCGATCGGAAGCTTTTTTGCGCTCACCACGGTCGCCTGGATTGCGGCTGTGCTAACCTACCAAATCGGCATGTTGTTTGCATAAAGAGGCATTCGTTGCTAGGTTTTTTCAGTATATCCATCATATTCCCTCAATACGCAGCTTGAATTTATGAGCCAGATTCGCAGGATAAACCCGCTCGCTACGACATTACAAAGATTCGCTGAGTCAATCCGCTCATTACGTTACTGTAGCAACTCGCTTTATTTCCGGACTGAACATTAGAGATACGAGTACTCACTTCGCATGAAATACCTCGAAATTATCCTAGTCGGCCTCATTCTAATCGGCGCGGTCTGCTATTTGCACAAGACCTTCTTTGCAAAAAAGAAAGGTGGGGCCAGCTGCGGCTGTGGCACCTCGGAGTGCAAGGTGCCAAAGGCAACGATCGAGACGAACCAGTAAACTCACAACTAGCCAACCACAACAAAGCCAGATGTTGCCCACACAATTAGTTGATTCTTGCCACGAACTCATTAACCAAGGCGTCGAGCAACTCGATATGCCAGTCGGGATCGTCAGCCATATTTATAACGATCTATACGAGATCGTCACGATTAACAGTGAGATGGACGAGTTTATCCAAGGAGCCGTATTTCCACTCAGTAACACATATTGTCGGGATGTCTATCGCACGGACAAAACGATCGCGATCACCGAAATTGATCATGTTCTCGGCATGCAACTCCACCCGCTATATGTGAGCCTGCCAGTTGAAGCCTACATCAGCGCGCCGATTCATCACAACGGTAGCGTCTGGGGCACGATCAACTTCACCTCAGCCAAGATCCACCCAGCTTTTACCAAAGCTGAGATTGAACTCGTCGAACAGTATGCAGAGACGATCGGCAAATACTTGGTAGAGATCGATCTAGTCTCGCGTGCCCCTTGGGATATTTGAGTCAGCAAGCCAGGGCTTCCTTAGTCGATGGCATCAAGGCAAACAACACCCACTCTACGCAGAACATTCACCTCGCCAGCGAAACACGCCCATTTAGGCATCCACTATTCTGTAGCGAAGTATCGCTATTTCTTCTTCAACCAGCCCAGCGTATCAACAATCTCACGAAGCTCCTTTGCGGGCTCGTACTCTGCGGCAATAATATCGAAACGCTGCAAGTAAGAAAGTGCGTTGTGCAAGCCCATGATTTGCTGCCGCCGCATCTCCTGTTCCTTAGTGGTAAGAACCTTTAATTGCTCTACTAATTCTGAGACTTGTCGATTGCTTGCATCCCATGCTGCGGAATCACTCTCATACATCTGAGACTCAAGTAAGCGCACCGTTTGATCCCAGCCTTGCATATGAGCAGCGCTGGCACGCAGCTTAGCTCCGATCTCCGCGCGCTTGGCAGTCGTTGCCGCTTCAGAAAGTCGACCGTCGGTGCCACCGTCGGTAGGGCGCGACCGCAGTGGGCGAACCCAAATATTACGATAGCGCACTGGATCACCGTGATCTTGCAGCGCAATTGGCCCCATATCTGGATACGGGTGATTCAGCGGCTTGCGCTTTTTATGACCACCACCACCATCCAGTGGTGTGCTGTCTTGCACGACGACACCATTCATCAGCACCGTCATCGAACCTTGATCGAGCACCACACCATCGCGGACGATGGGGCGACGATAAATAATATCATAGCTCTGCCATTGGCCCGGTGCCCGCAGCGCATTGACCGCCGGCGGCATGACTCCATAAACGGCAGCTGCCGAGCCATCCGGATAAGTAGGATTATTGAAGTTATCGAGCACCTGCACCTCAATTCCACCTGGTAAAAATACGCCACTGTTGCCACGTTTCTGCCCGTCTCCAGGCAACTGCTGCGCATGCGACCATTCGATGTGCAACTGGCAATCGCTGAACTGCTCTTTAGTCTGAATATACCCGGCGCCGCCGACAGCTAACAGATAGCCATCTTGCACGACCCAATCGGCTTTGCGCTTCTCTTCGGGCTTGGCATGCACCCAATTTCCAAACGATTCCTCAGTGCCATCAAACAACACCACCGCATCCGAGGGCGCCCCACCCACTACCGCAGCGGGCTCGACCCGAGCTGGCTGCGGCCGGTTTTCATCGTGCACTGCCCATGGATGAGTCGCGTCAGGTGCATCGCCATAAAAAGCTGCATCTAATGAACTGGCCAGACAAGCAGCTGCGAACAGAGTGAGTGACAAAGGTTTCATGTTTTAGATAACTTTTAGAGATAAAGAAAATTACTTAATTTCGCGGATGCGGATATTGCGCCACTCGATTTCGATATCAGCCACCTTATGCGAATGCACTTGCAGGCCGATCATGCCACGTGGAAATTGTTGGTAGCTTTCTGGGTCATTCAAATCCGCGATCTGTTCACCGTTGATCCAAGTTTGGATGCGTGGCCCTTTTGCGTATACACGATAGTGGTTCCATTCGTCATTTTTAAACACGCTGTGCGCCTTAATCTTGGGGTCTTTCGACTGTGGCTCAGGTGAGCGCCAACCACTGTAAGCCTCGCCGTAAATATAACCGGCCTGACCAGGGCTGTGCTCGATCTCGACCTGCGGGCCTTGCACATGGCCTTTCGCGATGTCGTCGTCCTGTAATGAACGGATCTGCACACCTGAATTAATCGCGCCACACTTCACCTCAAATTCCAATTCGAAATCGCCGTAGGTTTTATTGGTGCAGAGAAAGGAATTGGGGCTCTTTAATACCGAACGTCCGACGATTACACTGTCGCGCACTTCATAAGTGGCGGTGCCATTCTTTTGCGTCCAACCATTCATGGTCTTCCCATCAAACAGCGACTGCCACTCATCACTGCCACAGCAAGCATCAACATTCGGGATCTTAAGCTTGGCGCTCGGAGTGACATCGGCCTTAAGGTCGCCAGTCGCAAATTGGATGCCTGCGAGGTAGTGATTCAACATCAGTGGGTTGGAATAAATCTCATGGTTGTGCCCGAGACTCGAGTAAAACACGCGGCCCTTACCAATCCCTTGCACCCAAGACACCGCATAATCGCCGTCCGCTCTGCGGAGTGGCATTCTCTCATGCGGCGGATCGCTACGCTCGACATCTATGCTCAACAAGATGCGGAGCTTCTCACGTGAATATGGCTCATCCTTGAACTGGTAGATCTCATCTTTGATTCTAAAATCGGACTGCCCGCCAAACACTGGCTGCAGTAGTGCGTGCTTGGGCTCTTCGACATTGATGGTCACCGTGTGGCCCGCCATCCATGGGTGGCCGTTAAAATAAGCGCCCATCACATCGCCGTAAGCCTTATGCTTGTAACAAGAATCGGTGGCAGAGTGGATGCCAACCAGCCCCCCGCCCTGCTCCACGTATGCGAGCAAATTATCCACCAAGCGATTATGACGGGCCTGTAACCACGCCCAATCTTCCTTTGGAAATTCCTTACGTTGCTTGTGGGACGGCATGAAGAAGTCTTGCGTGGGACTGAGCAACAGCACCGCATCAAATTCGTTCAACGCTTCTGGTTCAAAGTTAGCGGGATCGTCACTAATAATTGCTTGGTAGGCACCAGTCGCTGCGCCGAGCCGCTCTAAGGCCAGTTTACCCGTAGGAATCGAGGGATGACGATAACCTGCGGTGGCGCTGTAAACTAGGATACGGCGCGCTGCTTGAGGGGCAATAATCGCAGATTGCGGAAGCGCAGCTTCGATCGCCCTCGCATGATGCGGCGCAACAGGCTTATCGTTAAAGGTCGGCACCCAAGAGGACGCCGCACTGAGTGAGCAGGCAAACAAAAGCGAAGAAAGAAAAGTAAAAGTATTCATTTTTGGGAAGAGTCGAACAGCGGTTTTAAAAAAAGCCTGCCCTTGGTGTTCAGCAGAGGAAGACTCAATTAACAAACTAAGTCTCGGCCGTCGGTTCGAGTGGCTTGCGCTTAACTGGCTTCGACTCGGCATCGACATCGACATCCATCGCCGAGCGAATATCTTGTTCGATACCGGACGTGGCTTTCTTAAATTCGCGGATCGATTTGCCAACTGATCGAAATAGATCAGGCATGCGCTTTGCCCCGAAAAAGAGCAAGACGACCGCCCCAATCATTAGGATCTCGGGCGTATTCAGATTTTGGATAAATGCGAGTGGTGTCATATTGATAAAGTTTACTTACTGTTTGTTCGTGATCGGCTGCATTGCATACTTATAGCTTGCGAGTAATCTGCTTCACCATATCGCCGACCTGCGGATCATTTTCGACCACTTTCAGACGCTGTGTCACCAATCGACGCTTATGTGCCACCGAGAAGTGCTTCGCAGGATCTTCATACACGCCGAACAAGTCGCGTTTATACTCCAGCGGTAGATCTGTCTGGACAATTGTTACGAGCAAATCAGCTTGCGCTGGGTAAAATGGGTGGGACCGGTGAGTGAGTAGCTTTTTTAAGCTACGTGCGGCATCACTGCGCTCTTTGTCCGTGGCGGACTCAGCACTCGCAATTGCGACCCACAAGTCACCATCATCGAGTGATTCTTGGAGAGGCCAGCGCTTCAACGCGCTGATTGCCGCTGGGCGCAGAGCTGAATCGCTATCCACAAAGATTCCCTGCAAATAAGCTGCCACTTCAGGACATGCGATTGCATCTAGGATTTCAATGACCGCTTCGCGGGACGCGTCATTGTCGGCCGATTCAAGCGTCGGATAATAGAGTTCATTCCATTGATACTCTGGAGCGCCGAAGTTTGCCGACAGTCGCTTCAAACTACGCTGTGCCTCTCGAGATTGAGCATTACCTGCAGAGGCAATGTCCAGTAAGCTTTGGATGCTTGCAGTATTACCAATCGATTCGAGTGACTTAAACGCCGCCTCCTTTAATTTGACATCTGCCGTGCCAGAGATGATCCCGTTGAGCAATGCAGTCGCTCCAGATATATTACGTAGCTCCAATACTCTGATCGAAGCGATACGCGAGGCGGTATCGGCACCGCTCTCCACAGTCGCCAAGGCTTTTTGATCAGCCGCCGGCGCCTGCAGACGGGCCAAGGCATTTGCTGCATTCATATCCTTGCTGTTGGCGGAAAAAGCCTGATAGAGCGGCTCAAAGCTCGCATCGCCGCCGACATTCCCCAACGCATGGATGATACATGCATTTAGGTTCCCCTCCGCATTTGGTAGCAAGGTCAGCAATTCCGCTTCGTAAGCGGCCAGGCTTTGTTCACCGATCGCGGTGACGATCACCACCTGATCATTCACGCTGGCACCTAGGAGATGGGCAACAACCGCTTCACATAAGGAAGCTGAACCACTGGCCAAAGCTGCCTGAATAAACAACACACGTCCGGGAAAGTCTGGCTTAACCAAGACCACTTCCAGCACTTGCTTGGCACGCTTCGAATCACTCGCTGCCAACTGCTTAAACGCCTCTGCGCGAATGACGCCGCTCATACCAGTGCCTGCGAGACTATAGGCCATGTTGGCATCGACCCCGACCTGCAGGAGCGCCATTTCGATCAACGCCTTGGTTTCGTCACTGGTACTGTTGCGTGCGTTCAAAAGCGCAGGCACCACGGCGTCATTGCCGAGTTTGCCCAAAGCTAAAGCTGAGGCAGCCTGCAGCGCGGGATTTGAAGACTGCAATAGTTCAGCGATCGCAGGTGCGGCATCGACCGCACCACGAGTGGCGAGCGCATCCATGTAAGCGGCACGGTCTGCCTCGGAGCCCCGAGTCAGAGCCGTAAGCAAATAAGCTTCCGCCTTCGCACCAGCTATCGCAACAAGTGCGCGACGAGCGCTATCACGGACATTCGGTTCGCTATCGCCAAGCAGCGCATAGGCTGCATCAGCTCCCGCATCTGTGCCGAACAGTTCCAACATACGGATTAAATACAGACGTCCGGCAAGCGGTAACCCTTCGGCACCGAGTTGCGCAATCACGTCTGCCTCCAGAGCCAAGCGCTCAGCAGCAACCGCACCGGGAGCCGTGGCCTCTGCAAAGGCTTGCTTAAGATCCAAACGTGCCTGCATACGTGCCGCATAGTCATCGCCTCCAAGCGTATTGACGACACTCGGCACATCCACGGCAAAGACCAAGGACGCTGCGCAAGCAGCGAAGAGAGATAAAATTGTTTTTTTCATTTCTGGTAAATTCAAAGGGTTCATGCGGGGAGTTCGTAGCCTGCCCGGCGTGGACGGTCCTGCCAGCGTTGCGCATCCGCATCGCCGACTATTTGCTCTGCCACGGGGTCCCATTGGATCGGACGGTTCAAGCGCTCGGCGATACCAGCCAATTGGCAAATCGTGGCTGTACGATGGCCGATCGTCGCCGGGCAAATGGTTTTTTTGCGAGAATGGATTCCATCCAGCCAATTGCGCTTGTGATCGACCGACTGGTAGAGTTGCACATCCGATGGACTCAGCGGGCGACTGACCAAATCAGCAGGTGTGCTTTCGATCTTTTCCCCTCGGCTCACGCAGACTTCGCCTTCGGTGCCGATGAAACGAATCATGTGTCCCTTGCGGTTAGGATGGTCGCGAATGACTCTGACGCCGTCATCGTATTCATACGATGCATACTTCTCCCCATTGTATCCCTTAGGAGTAAATTTAACCGGGCCCGAATCATCGCGCCCGAGTGCCCATTGAGTGATATCGAAATGGTGCGCACCCCAGTCGCCGTTTTTACGGGAACCGTATTCCCAGAAGCGGCGCCAACCGCCACTGTAACTACCTTGCACACGCGCTGCGGTGTAAGGCTCGTAAGGTGTCGGCCCCAGCCACTTGTCGTAATTAAAACCTACGGGAATCGGCTCTTCCGCACCCAGCACTGCCGGCGGGAAGCCCCCCAAACTAGCATACACTTCTTTGATCTGGCCAATCCAGCCATTGCGCACGATTTCGGCCGCCTTGCGAAATGCATTGCTGGAACGCTGCTGCGAGCCGACCTGAAGAATCGTGCCATAGCGCGCTTCCGCAGCCACCATGGCTTTGCCCTCTTCAATCGTCAGCGTCATCGGCTTTTCGACATAGACATCCTTACCCGCACGCATCGCGGCAATCGCGATCGCCGCATGCCAGTGGTCTGGAGTCACAATAAATACCGCATCCACTGCGGGGTCATTAATGACGTCCTCATAATCCGGTGTCGCCACAACATCTTTGAAGTTCCAAGCCGACATCTTTTGCTTAGCAGCTGCCAACTTGTCTGGCTTTACATCGCAGACGTAGAGCGGCTGCACATCCGGATGATAGACAATACCCATGTGCGCACCCATCATACCGCCCATACCGATGAAGCCCATATTGATGCGGCCATTCGGCCCGACTCGACCATTCAGGCCAAGCGTCTCAGCACGAAGAATCATTGGAGCGGCATACAATGATACGCCTAAAACCGCGCCCTGTTTCAGGAAATGACGACGTGAGGACTGAGTATTTTTTTTCATTAAATAATATAAAGGTTGTTACAACGGCTTACTGCTTTTCTTGATCAAACGCCGCATCGAAGGCGACGTTGCTCGGTGCGAAGTCTAAGCTACGCGTAAAGCGGCAGGCCTCGGCTCCACCGTGAAAACGATCCATACGAGAATCTTCCCACTCGATCGACAGCGGTCCGTTGTAGGCCACGTCATTGAGTGCGACGATGACTTCCTCGAAATTAATATCGCCGCGGCCTGGTGAACGAAAATCCCAATAGCGACGGGCGTCTCCAAAGTCAGTATGACCACCAAAGACACCGACGTCACCATTGCCGTGCCCCCACCATGCATCCTTAACGTGCGCATGAAAGATATAAGCACCGAAGTCGCGGATGAATTTTACGTAGTCCACGCCCTGATAACCGAGATGACTCGGGTCGTAGTTAAATCCGAAACGTGGGTGATGGTTGATCGCCTCCAGTGCAGTGGCGGCGCTGGCAATATCAAAGGCAATTTCAGTCGGGTGTACTTCGAGCGCAAAATACACATCCTCCTGCTCAAATACGTCGAGAATTGGCGTCCAACGATCGGCGAAGTCTTGAAAACCGGCCTCGATTTGACCAGGCACGATTGGCGGAAAAGAATACAACAGATGCCAAATCGACGAACCAGTAAAACCATTGACCACCACACGCTCGGGCTCACCACCTGGTTTGGCATCGAAGAACTTGCGCGCCGCACGAGCGGTGTCCTGCATCTCTTTGGCTGCGCGCTGACGCACACCTTCGGGCTCGCCGTCGCCGTAAATTTCCGGTGAAAGAATTGCCGCATGACGCGCGTCGATGCAATCGCAGACCGCTTGACCGACGAGATGGCTACTGATCGCGTAGCAGGTCAGGCCATTGGCCTCCAACAGCTCCCATTTCTTGGCGATATAGTCCGGCTCGTTGAGCGCGGCCTGCACGTCGAAGTGATCGCCCCAACAGGCGAGTTCGACACCGTCGAAGCCCATCTCTTTAACTTTGGGTGCCAGTTCGGCGAGTGAAAGATCGGCCCATTGGCCAGTGAAAAGTGTAACAGGACGTGACATAGTTAATATTGTTGGTTGGAAGTTGTTAGTTGGAAGGTTGCAGCAAATGGATCGCAGCCGCGTTGTTGTTGGCTTGAGCAATGGATAGAGCAGTCTCGCCATTGACTGCGTTGACAGAAGGATCGACACCAGAATCGAGCAAAAGTTGCACCATCTCGGCGCTGCCGCTGGCAGCTGCTTCGTGCAGAGGCGTGCCGCCGCGCTCGCTCAGTGCTTTAGGATTAGCGCCGCCGTCGATTAAGACTTTGGCAATCGCCAGTCGGTCTTTTGCTGCGGCATTGTGCAGCGGCGTCCAACCGGCCTTGTCCCATTCGTCGGGCTTTGCATTAGCTTTGAGCAGTGCAATCGCGACTTTCGGCAGATCGCGATCGACGCAAAGATGTAGCGGCGTGCGCTTGCTGGAATCGGGTTGATTGACGTCCGCGCCAGATTTGACCAGCACAAGTGCGATCTCATCCTTCTTACGCAAAATAGACTGATTAAGCGGTGAGAGCTTCGGATGCTCACCTTTCATCGCACGCTCAGGGTGCGATGCGAGTTGCAGTTGCACTTCCGCGAGATCACCCCGCGCAATCGCTTGGTCGATACTACTATATTGCGATACTGCAGCGCAGAGTAACGGAGCAGCCATCCACAGTGACAAAATAAATCGAAGCAGCATTTATTTAATCAAGTACTGTCCACTTGCCATCCTCAGCACTCGAGGCAACAGCCGCTTCAATGAAAGCTAGACCGATACGGCCATCTTCGACAGTGGCATATTTGGAGCCATCGGCGTTGACAGTTTCCTCGGCATTATAAGCGCGCACATCACATTCAAAGTCACGGTGTAAGCGTGCCAGTGCATCGTGGAAGCCTTCACCATGTCCGGATGGCAGCGTCGGCTGCCCCATTAAATCATCTGGCAGTTCACCCAGAAAACCATCATTTGCAGTGACCTCGCCGCGCCAATAAACACGGTCTGGTTGCCCTGGCAGCATGATCTTGACCGCTTCTGAGTCTTCCTGACGCCAAACCAAAGTACCGAGGCTGCCATTCACTTCGATGCTCAGGTCGTTCTTATGACCGATACAAATCTGCGAAGCGCGCACCAGTGCTTTGGCGCCATTGGACAGCTCACAATAAGTGGTGAAGTGATCATCTAGCGAGCGACCTTCGACCATGGATTCTAAACGCGCTGAAACCTTCGATACGTTCAAGCCGGTCACATAGCGCAACTGCATCAACGCATGCGTGCCAATGTCACCGCCACAATTTGAAGCACCGGTCTTGTTCGGATCCGCACGCCACTCGGCTTGCTGAACACCCTGCTCTTCAGCCTTTCCGGCGAGCCAGCCTTGAATGTAGGACGAGTCCACCCAGCGCACGTCTCCGATCAAACCGCTTTGCACGATATGTCGCGCCAAGCGAGTACTCCAATGACCGAGGTAGGTATGCGCCACTGCAAATGGCACCTTCGACTCTTCAACGACAGCAGCAAGTTGCCGCGCCTCGGCATGATTCAATGTTAGCGGTTTTTCACAGAAGACTGGAATTCCCGCCTTGATTGCTTTCAGCGAAGGCGCGAAATGCGCATGATTAGGCGTTACCACCACCACGTAGTCTAGTCGCTCAGCTACGGGTAATACTTCTTGCGCTTCAATCATTTCGTCGTAGCTCGCGTATCCCTTGATTGGATACGGCCAGTTCGCAGCATCTTCGAGAGCCGCTTGTGGATTACTTCGCAGTGCAGCTGCTACCACGCGACGCGTGCCATCAAAATGAATCGCTTTTTGATGTGGATGCGCAAAGAAAGCACCACCACCGCCGCCGATGAGACCGACATTGAGTGTTCTTGGAGATGACATAGTGAGGCGTATTTAAAATGCGGTTTCTTCGTCAGAATGGGTGCCACCAAGAACCTTCGGCTTGTAGCCGCCCTGGCCCTTGAAGTAAAGAATCAGACCGATATAGCAGACCAGCATGAAGGCCGGGAACATGCACATCTTAGCCAGTGCACCCTGTGTCTCACGCTCTTGAATATTAGTGACTTGCACCTGATCTTCTTCTGTCAAATCAGCAAGTGCACCACTATTGAGCGCGATGTATTGTCCAAGCAGATAATCGCTCTCTTGCGTGACTTGTTCGTACGCAGCAGGCAGTTCAACTTGAATCGCGGAAGTCACCGAGCTTTCCTGCAAGTAACCGATAAAAGGCCCTCCCAAGATACCGACACTGAGCATGCCGATGCCAGCAATCGCATTTAGCGTCAGCGCCCCACCCTTTGGTGTTTGCTCGGCGACCACACCGAGCATAGTTGGCCAAAAGTAGGTTTTAGAGACACCGTAAATAGTCGCAGCAAAGAAGATAAAACCAACCGCAGCCGCAAAGGACAGCAGGTACAAACCAACGATAGCCAGCGCAGAGCATAGGGCCAACAGACCGAGCGGACCAAACTTATTGATAACTGGGCCGGCATTAAAGCGTAGCACCATCATAATCAGCGAAGTATAAACCAGCACCCAAGTCGGATCCCAACCAGCGGCGTGCATTGGTTTTTCCATCAGAGCGGAAATCCAGCCGTCGGTGCCAAGCTCTGTCGTCGCCAATGGCATCATAATCACCACCAACACCAACAGCAGTGGGTTACCCAAAGAGCGGCCATAGAAAGCAAAGCCAAGAACCGACACAGCGATCAAGCCCCATGTCATGCCAGCAGACCAAGCAAACACGCTGCCCAACTGTGAGAAGACCAGATAGAATGCGATGAACGCCCCAGCAGTACCAAGTTCGGCCAACATTTCGCGGTAGCTCGAACCTGCAGCCACACGCTCATTCACTGGAAATTTGACCTTGGCAAGCATTACCAAGTAGACGAACGCAGGCAGAAACATAATGCCGATCAAAATACGCCAATCATTTGCAACTATGCCACTGAGGCCGATTGCTAACACACCACCGAGCACCAGACCACCGGGCCAGCCAGCATGCAGAATGTTCAACCACTTTGATTTCTCATCCTTGAACAGTGTCGCCACTACCGGATTAATGAAGGCTTCAACCGTACCATTACCAAGCCCAAGAATCACTGAGCCCCAGTAAAGATATTTCCAAGCCTTGGCCTGCGCCATGGCGAGATCAACAACTTCACCGTTGACCATGCCGTAGGCCATCACCGCGAGGGCACCAAAAATCGCATAACAGACAAAACTGAAATACATCGCAAATTTGTAGCCGACTCGGTCTATAATTAAACTGAACAAAATGATACTGATCGCAAAGGGCCAGATGCCCGCGCCAAACAGCACGCCGGACTGGACCTTATCGAGACCGAACTGCTCCGGCCAAATGCCACTGTTAATTAAGATTGCCCGAATGATAAAGGCCATCGAGGTGGTAATCAGGGCAATAAAAGAGCCCCAGAATACGGTGCTGTCATTTTTACTATGTTTCATATATTTTTTTGGGTTGATCGGGATAAATGTGTGCTAGGTTTGGTCGAAATAAATGAGTACTAAATTTGTACACGTAAAACCATCGAAGTCTTACGCTGATTACAAGGAGCAGTCGCTTCGCTAAAGCTGCGTCGATACTTGAGCGGTGTGATTTTCAACTCCTGTCGGAAGGCACGCGTCATATTGGTTTGATCATTGAAGCCGCATTGTAATGCTATTTCCGCAAGACCAACAGCGGTTTCGCGCAACATCTTACACGCAGCATTCAGACGCGTACGCCTTAGATACATCAAAGGTGTAAGGCCGAAGGTTTTTTTAAATAAACGCTCTTGAGAGCTAACCGAAATTCCGCCCACTTCGGCAATCCTTGCAACTGACAACTTCTCTCGATAGTGCGCGCGTACATAGTTGACGATTCGGCGCATTTCCGGATGTTCCGCATACACCGTATCAGAGTCACGGATCATACGCGCGACTCCAGCCAGTCCAATCACCGCATCGTCGTTATCAAACAGCGGAACCTTAGTCGTGCACAACCAGTCGAGCGACCCATCGGCAGAAGGCACCAACTCGATCTGATTATGAATCGCCTGCCCGGTACGAATGACGCGTTGGTCATCCGCATAAAATCCATCTGCCAAGAAATCGGGGCTATAATCATAATCCGTCTTACCGATCATCTTGTCGATCGATTCCTCACCGAGCGTCTGCGCGAAACTTCGCCCACCGCCCATGAAACGACTCTCGCGATCCTTCACAAAGAAAAATGCTCCGGGCACGCAATCAAACAAAGACTCCATCATCTGCCCAGGACGCAAAGTCTGAAAAAAAGACTCCTGCAGAGAATGGGGTATACATTTGTCTTGGAAATACTGTACCATTAGTCAGATAAAACAAAACAACCTGACGCAATACGACAAGAAATTAATCTTATATATTTTTAATTACTTTCACAGCGCGCAAGAAAATACCTACAAAATTTAAGCGTAAAATTATCCAAAACAACAACTTAAACTATTTAATGCGCATGATTATTTATGCTTAATTGCGACGTCTAATAAATAATTAATCCGCGACATCAGTTTGGCAATTTGTATAAAATAATCGTCACGCACAACGACCACATTTTTAGAATGCGCATTATCGAAACAGATGATTAGCGGCTGGTTCTGGATCTGATAAAGTGCTCGATCAAGTGCCTCGCAAGTGGACTGGGAAATAATACACTTTTAAATCCAAGCCAACTAAGCACTCAGAAACATCACAAAATGATCCAATTTCATGACGAAATTTGTCAATAATCCAATAAATTATAAAGTCTAATAGCTTATATTAGATAAAATTAAAAATATAAATATAATCCATAAAACAATGATCAACATATATTTATATTAAATACTAATGTATTTAATTGAGCGATTATAGCATTTAAGAAGATCGAATTTGCAAAAAAACACATTGTGTTCGATTGCAGTTTTTCGCATAAATCACAACAACTACATCGATTCGGTGTCTGCATCCCTTCAACACACAAACTATTTATGGCCTCCAAAGATAAATACTCCAACGACCTCGGGCTCACGCTCGGCATGCTCACGCTTCGCATTTGGCTTGGCTGCCGCGCGATCTTAACCGGCATCGAGAAATATGCCGGCACGCACAACAGCGACAAGGATGTCCTAATTGATGGCGTGCCCAATAGCTACGGACTCACTGATACAGTCACAGGCAAGGTTTACTCGCTCAGTAACTACCACGGCGTGCCAGTTCCGCTTTACGAAAAGTTCAGTAACGAGCCACTGATCCCGACATGGGGACTCAACCTCTATGACACAATCCTCGGCCCCGCCCTAATCCTCCTCGGTCTTGGCGTATTACTCGGCATTGCGCAACGCATCTCATTATTTGCGATGGGCCTAGTCTACACTAGCCTCACCTTCGGCCTAATTTTGATCAATCAGAGCTCCGGCGTTGCATGGCTTGGTGTACATATTATTTTGGTCGTAATGGCACTGGCACTCGCAAAGCACAATCGCTTTGCAGTTCTCAAAAAATGGTAATCCCAGCCAAAGCTCAGCTATGAATTTAAAACTCCCAGCTCTTTCTCGACGTGACTTCCTCGCCAAGTCCACCCTCGGCGCAGGCCTCGTGCTCGGCGCGCCTTCGGTTTTACGCGCCAAACAAGCAGGCGCGCCCGCCGACGAAATTCGCGTGGGCTTTATCGGTTGCGGCAAGCAACACGAAGTGCTGTTCAACGCGATGGTCAACATCCCTGGCATTCGTTACGTCGCCGCCTGCGATATTATGAAAGCCCGCGTCGGTCGGACCTTTTCTACTATCAAGTCGCGCTTCGACACCAACATCAACCGCTACCTCGATGCCGAAGAGATGCTGGAAAAAGAAGAACTCGATGCGGTATTTGTCGCCACACCCGACTTCTGGCACGCTCCACACACCATCATGGCTCTCGAAGCCGGCTGTGATGTGTATTGCGAAAAGATGATGTCTAACACCCTCGAAGGTGCGCGTAGTATAGTCGCCGCGATGGATCGCACCGGTAAACTTTGTCAAATCGGCCACCAGCGCCGCAGTAATCCACGCTACCGCTACACACTGGATCAGCTCATTCAAAAAGAAAAAATTTGCGGTCAAATCGTCAACATTAACGGCCAGTGGAATCGCGCACTCAGCTCATCGCAGGACATCGTATCCAAGCCATCCATTCTGCCAGACGCTGAAACACTGCGAAAGGCCGATTTCAATCTAGGCGCAGACCACGAACTATCACTCGAGGAACTGCGCCATCGTTTTTTGAATTGGCGCTTCTACACCGCGCTCTCGGGTGGACCAATCTCCGACCTAGGCGCTCACCAGATCGACATTTTTAATTGGTACCTTGGCTGCCAGCCAACTTCGCTGATGGCATCTGGAGGACGCAGCTACTTCAAAGATCGTGAGCACTTCGACAATGTCATGTGCATCTTCGACTATGATACCCCACAAGGTAATGTACGCGCATTTTACCAAGTATTGACCACCACTAGTTCTGGCGGTGGTTATTACGAGTCCTTCATGGGCGCCGACGGTACCATCAACATTTCTGAGCGCGACGCCTATACCAAGATTTACAAAGAGTCGGGAGCCGATAGCGCTAAATGGGATAATCTGGTGAGCCGCGGTCTCCTCAAAAAAGAAGCCGCCGGCAAAGCCGCTGGTGGCGCTGATGCCATCGCCTCTTACGAGTCGGCACCACCTGACGAATATGCTTTGCCTGGCGGCCTGAGCAAAGCACCGCACCAGCCGCATATCGAGAATTTCTTGGACACCATTCGTGGTAATGCTAAGCTGACTTGTGATGCCCGTCATGCCCTCGAATCCGAGGCGCCCATCTATTGGGTCAATCACGCAGCCAACACCCGAGAAACCATTCATTTCACCGACGAGCATCTACATACTTAGGCAAACTTGAGAATAAAGAGCAGTATTCTATCCCGCGATCGCGTGATACTAAAGCGATGATAGATGTGTTATAATCGTTTTTACTGCAGATCCAACCAACCACTTTCAACCAACTAAAATACCATGAAAAATCTAATCCTTCTTTCCTTTGCCAGCAGCGCATTGATCTTCACTGGCTGCGGCGACAAAGCAGCATCCGACGACAGCGCATCAGCGCCTAAAGCGGCTGCCAGCGCTGGCAGTATGCCACTCACTACAGAGATTCCACCGGAATTGATCGAAGGCACACCGCAGCCGATCAAAGTCGATAACCTCGAAAAAGCCCCCAACAGCGCGCCCGTAATGATGGTGCCTGAAGGCACCGTGCTGCTCTCTGCTGGCAAGACCGTCACCGGTAGCGACGACTTCCCAATCATCGGCGAACTCGAATACATCACTGATGGCGACAAAGAAGCTGGCGAAGGTTACTTCGTCGAGCTAATGGACGGCGCACAATGGGTACAGATCGACCTCGAAGCGCCATCTGAGCTCGCAGCGATTTGGGTATGGCACTACCACTCTCAAAAGCGCGCGTACCACGATGTCATCGTGCAAGTTTCGAACGATCCTGAGTTCGCAACTGGTGTGACCACCTTATTCAACAACGACTACGACAACTCGGCAGAGCAAGGCAAAGGCTCCGACAAGCCTTACGTCGATACACGCTACGGCAAGCTGATCGATGCCACAGGCAACAATGCACAATACGTTCGCCTCTACAGTAACGGCAACACCGCCAACGACATGAACCACTACATCGAAGTGGAAGTCTACGGCAAGTAAGCACCGCATTTAGATTTTAGCATCAAATACGCATGTAACATATGATTTTCTGGCTTCATCTATCCCCTGAACAAGGGACAGACTATGTAAGCGAAATCTGATAGAATAGATGACCATGACAACTCATAGCTCATCAATGATACCAGTTTGGATAAATAAATCATGGCATGTGACCGCGGCATGCGCCTGTCTTTTGACAGCAGCTTGTTCGTCTGAAAAAGCTTCGCAAGCTGGCGAGCAAAGTGAAGCAAATGATCCGCACCAACCCTCTCTGCTGGCATTGCCCGAAGAGGTTAGTTTTAACACCCATGTCCGCCCGATCCTCTCCGACCGCTGTTTCGCCTGTCATGGCCCAGATGTCGACAATCAAGCGAGTCCATTTAGGTTGGACAGCCAAGAAGCCTCTCGCCTGAACTTGGCAAACGACGGTGAAGCTGCGCGCTATGGCATTGTTCCCGGAAAACCCGAAGAGAGTTTGTTGCTTAGTCGAATATTGCATGCAGATCCCAACGAAAGAATGCCCCCACCTGCGGCCAAGAAAAAAGGCGTCAGCGACGAGGAAGTGGCGATCCTGCGCCAATGGATCCTGAATGGTGCGGAATATGAAAAACATTGGGCCTTTGTTCCCGCCACCAAGCCCAACTTGCCCACAGTCAAGCAAACCGCTTGGATCAAAAATGAGCTCGATCATTTTGTGCTGGCTAAATTAGAAAGCCGCCAGATCAGCCCTGCCCCGGAAGCCGATAAAGAAACGTTGATTCGACGAGTCTATATGGATCTGACGGGGCTACCTCCTAGCCCTGAAGCGATCAGTGCTTTTGTCGGCAATGAGTCGCCTGCGGCCTTTGAAGCAATGGTCGACGAGGTTCTCGCCTCGCCCCACTATGGCGAACGCTTAGCGACCGACTGGCTAGACGCCGCCCGTTACGGAGATACCAACGCCAGCCACGTCGACATGATGCGCACCAGTTGGCCATGGCGAGATTGGGTGATCAACGCCTTCAATCAGAATATGCCCTACAGTCAGTTCATTATCGAACAGCTAGCTGGGGATTTACTGCCCGATCCAACCGATGCGCAAAAGATAGCCACTTCATTCAACCGCAACCATCCAATCACCAACGAGGGGGGCGTCATTCCTGAAGAGTACTTAATTGAATATGCGGTGGACCGAGTCAGTACCATGGGCTCTGCGATGATGGGACTCACCTTAGCCTGCGCACGTTGCCATGATCATAAATTCGATCCCATTTCTCAAGACGACTTCTATAGCTTCATGTCGTTTTTCAACAACATTCCGGAAAAAGGGCTGGAGGCCCAGCAGGAATTCCGCGCCTATGCCTACCCTCCGTTTATTACAGTCTATTCGGATGAACAGAAAATGACCCGTGCATCTGCTGATGCAGTACTGCAAGAGGTAACCACTTTAAAAAAACTAAAAGGGAAGGATTCTGTCAAAATCCCTGCCGATGAGCACGCAGTACAATGGCAGGCACTTACGCTGGACAGTGCACACAGCGATCAGAAAAAGCTACCGCCACTCGTTTCGATCAAAAGCCAGAAACAACTACGAAATAACGCGAACAATAAGATCACTCAGATCCGCGATTCGAAAAAAATCGTGTTTCGGGCCGACATCGGTTCGAATGCCAGTCTCACACTTGGCTTCAAGGCTCCAGGGACTCCCTTCAACACCATTCGGGTAGAGGCAAGCCCCAAGGAAAAGGGCAAGTTACTCCCCGACCAGTCGGAAAACATCATTTCTGAAATCGAAGTCAAACTGCGCAACGGCGACAGCACGCAAGCACTTGAATTGGCTTCCGGCTACAGTTCGTTGCCTTCGGGGCCTGAAACAGGCATCGCTCAGGCGCTCGATAACAATCCATCCAGCGCTTGGAATCAGGGGCTACCGAGCGACGAACACCACTTCTTGCTGCAACTCAAAGAACCCGTCACCGCCGACCAAGGAGAACTGCTTATTCGTTTTCGTTACGTAGGCAATCAAACCCAAGAAAAGTTCAACAATGATCTGGTGGTCTATGCGGGAAACACTCCGCACGACCTCGATAACCCAGTGGCGCTGATTCCAGTCAAAGATCGTCTCGTCTGGCACCAGAATGCGCTGCTGATCGACAGTTTGAACCAAGCTGGTCAAACCAAGCTGACTGCGATCGATTATTTCCGCGCAAGGATCCAAATGACCCACCTCAAAATGACGGCAGCTCGCTGCATGGTGATGGAAGAAAAAAAGGACATTCAACCGACCTATGTGCTCGACCGCGGCCTTTACGATCAACCAATCAAAGATCGACCACGCGAACGCGTCACCCCGGCGGTCTTTGACCCTATGCCGAAAGACGCCCCAAAAAACCGACTAGGCTTAGCGCAGTGGCTGGTTGCAGATTCACATCCCCTCACCGCCCGTTTTGCAGTCAACCGTTTTTGGCAGCAACTCTTTCAGCACGGGATTGTTAAAACCTCGGAAGATTTTGGCCTGCAGAGTGAGCCACCCTCTCACCCCGATCTGCTCGATTATCTTGCCGTTGATTTTAAAGAGAATGAATGGGATGTGAAACGGTTAATGAAAATGATGGTGATGAGCGCGACCTATCGTCAGGCCTCGACGGTTCGCGAGGAGCTCAAAGAAATCGATCCCGACAACCGCTTACTCGCCCGCGCGCCACGCTATCGCTTCCCCGCTGAAGTGATCCGCGACAATGCTTTATCGGCGTCCGGCTTGTTGGTCACCACCATTGGCGGCCTCAGTGTAAAGCCCTACCAGCCCGATGGCTTATGGCGTGAAAAAACCATGCGTCCCGACATCAATACCGGCATCTTTCAACGGGATTCAGGCGACAAGCTATACCGCCGCGGCATGTATACCTTCTGGAAGCAAGCCTCGCCACCGCCGCAGATGGAACTGTTTGATGCGCCCTCTCGAGAAGCGTGCGTCATGAAGCGGCGCATTACTAGCACTCCTTTACAGGCACTGATGCTGATGAACGATGAAACCTATTTGGAAATGTCTCGCGAACTCGCCACTCGGCTCTTCAACGACGTTGCCGGCTCATGGCAGGAGACGCTGTCGGCCCGACTGACACGTGGCTTTTTGCTCACCACAGGTCGCAGCCCAATCGATTCGGAACTAGAGCATTGGGAAAGCTTCAGTAACGAAAGTCTCGAACGCTTCAACCTCACACCAGAGGATGCTGCTGCGTTTCTCAGCTACGGCGAAAAGCCCAAAGACCCAAAAATTCCGGAAGTCGAACTCGCCGCGCTTAGCTTCAGTATGTCGGCTCTACTCAACTTGGATGAAACCTTAACCCGAGACTAGCCTCCCCGATGAATCCATTTGAAAATCACTACTTAAACATGACTCGGCGGCAGTTCTTCAGCAAAAGTGCTGCAGGAATTGGCGGCCTCGCGCTAGGCTCGTTAATGGGCAACAACCTGTTTGGCAACTCGCCGATGGAAGCTGGATCTTTAGGGGCCCCCCATTTCGCCCCCAAAGCAAAACGGGTGATTTACCTGTTTCAAAACGGTGGCCCAGCGCAACAGGATCTGTTCGATTACAAACCTGGACTCACGGATAAATTTGATCTCGACCTACCTGATTCCGTACGAGGGGAGCAACGCATCACTGGTATGACTTCCGGTCAGGCACGTTTCCCGATTGCGCCCTCAATGTTCAAGTTTAACCGACATGAAAACAATGAGGACGGCCTCTGGGTGTCAGAACTCTATCCACATACTGGAGCGATGGCCAAAGAGCTGTGTGTGGTGAAAAGTATGCACACCTCTGCGATTAACCACGAACCAGGCATTACCTTTTTACAGACCGGCAGTGAATTGCCCGGACGGCCTTCCTTTGGTTCTTGGGCCAGTTATGGGCTAGGCAGCGCCAATGAAAACCTGCCCGGCTTTGTGGTAATGATCAGCCAAGGTTTCGGCAATATGCAGGCCATCTCCTCGCGATTGTGGAGCTCTGGATTCTTACCCAGTGAACACCAGGGCGTGAACTTTCGAGGCTCAGAAAACCCCGTGCTTTTCCTTAAAGACCCCAAAGGGATTAAACGCACCGACCGTAGGCGGATGCTCGACCTGCTCGCGTTGCAAAATCACGAGGAATCCCAGCGCTCCAACGACCCAGAGGTGGCCGCACGGATTTCGCAGTATGAGATGGCATACCGGATGCAAATGTCGGTGCCCGATCTAACCAACACTCAAGACGAATCTAAAGAGACACTGGACATGTATGGCCCGAACGTACTGACGCCGGGCTCCTACGCTTCCAACTGCCTAATGGCTCGCCGACTGGCCGAACGCGGCGTGCGCTTTATTCAGCTGTATAACCGCGGTTGGGATCAGCACAACAATCTCCCCGATCAAATCAGAAAGCAAGCTGATGCAACTGACCAACCTCAGGCAGCCCTACTGAAAGACCTGAAGCGGCGCGGAATGCTAGATGACACCTTAGTCATTTGGGGCGGCGAATTTGGGCGCACTACTTATTGCCAAGGTCAGTTGAGCAAGGATAACTATGGCCGTGACCATCATCCTCGCTGTTTCACTATGTGGTTTGCTGGAGGCGGGATCAAACCCGGCATCAGCTACGGGAAGACGGATGACTTCGGCTATAACATCGTGGAAAATCCGGTGCATGTCCATGATCTGCATGCTACGCTGATGCATTTGATGGGCATTGATCATGAACGCCTTCGCTTTCGTCACCAAGGACGCGACTTCCGATTAACCGATGTACATGGCCACGTGATGCACGATATTCTAGCTTAATGGAACACCCTTTGACTGATTCAAAAATAAAGCGTGCGAGCCCCTGCTCCCGCTTCACCCTCTTCTCAATCATCGCCACAGCGATCATCCTCATCGCGGGGTTGTATCCGTATCCAGAAGTATCCGAAGAAATCGTAATTTTTATTGGCCGCTTCCATCCGCTGGTGGTGCATCTGCCGATCGGCTTTATTGCCGCGGTAGTTATTTTACAACTGGTGGCCCTGTTCAGTCAGTCCAACCTCCGAATTGGCATCGGCACGCTGCTGTGGTTTAGCATGATCACCGCCATTCTCTCGACCATCATTGGAACTTTGCTGGCGATTCCAGGCGGCTATGATGCTGAGCTGCTGCTGAAACATCGCCAACTGGGACTCGGCACCAGCATCGCCACTATCTGGATGCTAAGCGCCCATCGATCCAAACGCCGCGGCAGTGGCCTATTCTACAGCCTATTCCTACTGTTCGGTATGGGCTTGGTAGGCGCAACCGGCCATTTCGGAGGTTCTTTAACCCACGGCGACGATTATCTCACCGCCTACCTACCGGTCGCATTGGGCGGCACCGCTCCACCAGAACTGATCGATTCAGGCACAATAGAAGATGCCGCCCTGTACGACCGCGTGATACAGCCCATCCTTAATGCTAAATGTGTTGACTGTCACAGCGATACAAAAAGCAAGGGCGAGCTCCGAATGGTCGATCTCGAAGCGCTGTTAATCGGCGGCAAAAACGGCCCAGCGCTGCACGCTAGCAATGCTACGGAGAGCTTGATGATTGAGCGCGCGCAGTTGCCACTCGACCATAAAGAGCACATGCCTCCCGAAGGTAAAGTGCAACTGAGCGAAGCGGAACTAGAAGCAATTAGTTGGTGGATTGATCAAGGCGCGCCCGAACGCATGTCACTGGATACAGAGCTACCGTCTGACGAATCCATTGCATTGATGGAAAGCGCACTAGGCTTTGTGATTGCAGAGCCAATCACTCCTATGCTCCCCTGGGAAGCAACCGTCGAGGCCAGTGCGCCGCTGCATCACCTCCCCCAGATGCGGATTCAGCGAGTGGCTCTGGACTCCCCTGCGCTAGACGTGTTTTTCGAACCGACCACTGACTCGATCGACGCTCTAGTGGCTCAACTCGCCCCAATCAAAGCCAACATCACCCTACTGGATCTCGGTAACACTACTTTTAGCGATGCGACCCTCAAAGAGATCAGCACCTTCAGCAATCTCGAACAATTGCGCCTCAACAATACCCCCATCACAGATGATGGCATGCAGTATCTCGCAAACCTGCGGCAGCTCGAAAAAATCAGCCTCTACGGTACCTCCATCAGTGACGCTGCGTTCCAGTGGCTCAAGAAGTTACCTAATCTTCGTCAAGTCATTACTTGGAACACAGACGTGAGCTACGAAGCCGCAGAGGACTTCATAACTGAGATGGTCAACGCCAACAAACAGCGTAAACTGCAGGATGAAATCGACGCACTGCAATCACGCCTCAAGTCCATGGAAGTTGATGTCGTGGGCCCAGTGAAAAAAATCATTGATCCATTCGAGCGTTCGGTAGAACTGTTCAATGAGGGTGCTAAGAAATATGGAGATCAGCTCGCTGCGCAAGCCACTGTGACTGTCAGTTCCAGCAGCCAATTCGATCCCCCCGAAGGCTTGAAGCTCTTAGTACAAGAACAGGACAACGAGTTACCGTTCTCGTTTCACACTCAACAAGAGAAACAGCCTTGGGTTCGATTCAGCTATGATCAGCAAGTCACCCTGAACGCCATCAGCATTAAAAACCGTCGGGACATCCCAGAACATGCGGCGGGACTTACCTTGCAAAGTTCTAATCAGGATCCAGCAGATTGCAGTGTGCATATCACCAATACCAATAACACACAGCTTACCGAATACCCTTTAGGGAAAAGCTTGAGCGGACGCTATGTAACCATGCGCCTCGCCGGCGGTTCCTCAAACCCTGGTGGCACTGAACTGTTGCTCGGTAAGGGTTCCGATAAAACAGCCGTTACTCTACTGGGTAATCCCGCACGCGCCACGGCATCGGTTGAATTCGGTGATCGTTACGCCGTCGACCACCTCTATGACGGTACGGTGACAATCGAGACTGTAGGCACCTCCACCGGACTGGGCAAAGATTATGCTGGCCGTGGCCCAGGCCCGCACTTGGTGGTCTACGACATGGGAGCGACCGTGACCTTTGACTGCGTCTTCTATGCCCAGCGCAAAATTAACGGCAAGGACTATGTAGACCGCATCGAGTTCTGGGTTAGCGATACCGATCCCGGCCCGGCCTCGACCTTAACGACAGCTCTTGATCGCAACAGTTGGCAGGATGTCTGGACGTCAACCGAAGTGAAAGCCGACTGGAACATTGACCTCACCCGAATCGACATAGCAAAGCGGCAGGCCAAGCATTTCCGACTGATGATCCCTGGAGACAGCGCCACTTTGCACCTGCAACAGGTCCTGTTGTGGGGCAAGATCCTGCCGCCGACCTCCTCCATCGCCGCGTTTGATCAAGACAAAGCCAAATTCGGCGAACGGATCACGCCTCAGGCCGAGGTGACCGTCAGTTCCACCAGTCAGCATGATCCGCTGGATGGACTCCAATCGCTCATTCAGGATGAGGACAATGGACTCGCATTTGCTGTGCATACCTTACATGAAGACCACCCTTGGGTTCAATTCAGTTACGAGCAAGCTATCACGCTTACAGGTTTGAACCTAGTCAACCGATCCGATGCCCCCGAGCGGGCGCAAGGAATCAGCCTAGAAAGTTCGAAGGACGGCACCGAGTGGCAGACAGTATGGACGCCCACTACGGCTGAACTATTCTGGAATGTTGATCTGACGCAGATACCCGCAGACAAGCGGCATGCAAAATATTTTCGCCTAACCATTGGAAGATCCGCCACGCTGAATTTGGGACAGGTTAGAATGTGGGGCAAAAAAACACCTCCTCTTACCACGACTCCCGCCACTAATCCGATCACTGCCAGCACAGGCCAAGGAGAATGGATCTACGAAGTCGTGCCGAACTGGGGCCATGTGCCTGGGCATGATCACATCGGCTCCACTCATGGCGGCATCGTGATTGATCAAAGTGGTAAGGTCTATGTGTCGACCGATGGGCCGAACGGCATGATCGTTTATAACTCCGACGGCAGTTTCATCAAAACCTTCGGCAAAAAAAGCCGGCGCTATCATGGCTTGAACATCTACCAAGAAAACGGCCAAGAATATATTTATGCAGCTGGCATGAACCATGTCACTAAGCTCGATCTGGACGGAAATGTTATTCTGAAAATCGAAGGTGCGCAACAGGATCCGGCCAACAGTTGGGCGAAAGCCACCGCAGTCGCAGTCGCTCCAAATGGCGACATTTTCATTGCCGACGGCTACGGCTCCAGCGTGATTTTCAAATACGACAAGACTGGCACTTTCATCAAGCAATTTGGGCTAAGGGGACGCGCTGAGGGACAGTTCATCACCAGCCATGGATTGACCATCGACGCACGCGACCCGAGCAATCCGCTACTCATGGTCTGTGACCGGGAGAATCTTCGACTCCAGCATTTCGATCTGGATGGAAACTTTGTCAACGTGGCGATCAACGGATTACGCCGACCGTGTGCAGCCGCTATTTGGAAAGATTATGTGCTGGTCGCGGAATTGGCCGGACGCGCCGTGATCCTGGATAAGGACAACCAGATCATCAGTGTCCTAGGTGACAATCCAGACACCACTCAACGTGCTAAATTCGAGGTGCCACCCGAACAATGGCAAAACGGTGTGTTTACCGCTCCCCACGGTTGCAGCTTCGACCATGAAGGAAATATCTACATTCAAGACTGGAATAAATGGGGGCGCATCACGAAATTAGTGCGTAAACATTAGCCAGTGCCGCACAGGCTAAACCTTTAACCGATTAAGGATTATTGGAGCGGCGTATGCGCTTCGTCCATGTCGCGTTCCATCTGGTCGACGATCTCTGGATACTGTTTCGCAAGATCTTTGGTTTCACCCAGATCGTTTTTCAAATTGTACAGTTCGATCGAATGGAAGCCCCCACCCTGCTTGTTATCTCTGGCGACTTGCACCGCCTTCCAGTCTCCCTGACGCAGTGAGCGCGAAGAATACGGCTTCGCTCTGCCGCGAATAAATTCGTGGTAAATATATTTGTGCGGTATCTGCTCCCCCTGCCCCAGCAGGGTCGGAACGATCGATATACCATCGCTTTGTGTGGGGATTGCTTGACCAGTCAATTCAGCCATGGTCGGTACAATATCCCAGAAAGCACTCAAATGGGCACTTGTGCTCCCCGCTGCCACCTGACTGGGCCAGCGCACTAAAAACGGCGTGCGGATGCCGCCTTCGTAGAGATCGCGTTTGATGCCCCGCAGCGGGCCATTGGAATCCCAAAACTCAGGCTCATGTCCGCCTTCAAAGTGCGCACCATTGTCGCTAGAAAAAAGGATGATGGTATCCTCATCCACTCCGAGTTCGATTAGCATATCGATCAACTCACCTATTTGATTGTCCAGATTCTCCATCATCGCCGCAAAGCCTGCGATCGGGTTTTGCACATTGGGAGTATTCTCACCAGGCCCTGCCCCATACTTACCAATCTTGTCATCAAATTGTGGATACACCTTACGCCATTTCTCATGCAGTGCTTCGGGTGCGTGCATCGCGGCATGCGGCACAGCAGTCGGGATGTAACAAAAGAACGGCGTTTCAGATTTGACGCTATCTTGAACGAATTTGAATGCATCCGCCATAATCAGGTCATGCACGAAAGTACCCTGCTCCAACGGCAACTCCACTCCATCACGTACAAAACTTCTGGGATAGTAGGTATGAGCGATCATTTGGCTCTTCCACCCTGTGAAGTGCTCGAATCCGTGCGTCAACGGATTCGGTGCGCCTGTGTTGCTGGTAACACCGAGCCCCCACTTGCCAAAGGCTCCAGTCGCATAGCCAGCATTCTTAAATAGACGCGGCAAGGTCGTCATTTCCGAGTCCAGCGCGAAGCCGTTTTCGTTGCCATTGCCACGGCAGTGCACGTGGCCGGGATGCTGGCCCGTCATCAGCACCGCACGTGAGGGCGAACAAACCGTGTTGCCAGAATAGTGATCACTAAACAACATGCCCTCAGCAGCCAGACGATCGATGTTCGGCGTCTTGAGCTTTTGCTGTCCGTAGCAACCCAGGTCCCCGATGCCGAGATCATCGGCGAGAATATAGATGACATTGGGTGTCTTTGCTGGCTTGGCTGCTGTCGCGGTAACGCTGCTGAAGATGAAGGTCCCTGCGATAAAAAACAGAGCTGAAAGAATGTGACGTTTCATACGAAAAATAAAGCTATGTCTCTTTAACGATATAAGGATTAAGAATTGAGTTACTGAAGACGAGGCGGAGCTCGTCCCTGAATTCCACAGCAATGAGAACTAAAAAAAGCCGCATACGCAAAAAGTGCATACGGCTGAAAAATCAATGTGGTCGCTTAGCCATTCATCGTCCAACCAGCGCGGTATGGCTTGGTCAGGTATTGATTGGCTGCGGCGTTGTTGGTCACCACTCCTTTGACAGCGTCGTACTTCAACTCACCTCCCGCACGGAAGCCAGCGAGCCCGAGGCACATTGTCTCGATCATGTTTGCACTGTATTCGAAATTACAAGCGGTCTCTACCGGATTATTGCTCTTACAGGCTTTGGTCCACTGCACTTGAAAGTTCCCTAGCGGCGGGGTAATCTCAGCTTTACTGCGTGGCTTGTAATAGGTCAGGTCTGGCTGTTTACCGGATGGATACAGCAAGCGGTTTTGAAAGTCAGCAATCACGAAGCCCTTGTCGCCCTTAAATAGCGCGCCGTGCCCGATCTTATTGATATCGACCCAGCTTGACGGCGACTTCGGCATCGCGCCGCCTTGATACCAAGTGACTCGTGTTTCGCCACGCCAATCGTTCGCGGGAAATTGATATGAGCATGTCAAATTAACTGGTGTGACGCCTGAATTAAATAGCTCCGGTGAACTCGACTTAACTGAAGTCGGCAACTTGGCGTCCAGCACATTCCAGGCAAGATCCATGGTATGGCTACCCATATCGCCCATCTGGCCGATACCAAAGTCCCAATACATATTCCAGTTTAAGCAGTTGGAACTGTCATTGCGCGACACATATTCTGGATTAAATGGATGCTCTGGAGAGGGCCCGAGCCAGAGGTCCCAGTTCAAAGTCGAAGGCACGGCATGCCCACCCGGCAAATAGCCGGGTCGTGGGATTTGGCGATTCCCCCAGACGTGGACATCCTTCACATTGCCAATCGCACCGTCGTGAATCATCTCACGCAGACGTGCAAAATTATCATTGGCGTGACGCTGCATACCCACCTGTGTCGCGAGCTTGCCCTGTTTAGTCAGATAAGTCTCACGCACAGTCCGCGCTTCATTAACCGTGATTGCCAATGGCTTCTCCATATAAATGTGCAGATCACGATTCAGCGCCCAGTTCGCAATGAACGCATGATGATGATCCGGCGTGCAACACAGCACCGCATCAATACCGGGGTGATCAAGGCATTTACGCCAGTCCTGATAAACCTTAGCCTTGGGAAAATGCTGTAGCGCGTCTGGCAGGTTCTTTTCGTTCACATCGCAGACCGCGACGACGTTCTCCCCCTTAAGCGTTCCGTAGAAAGCACGCGCACGTCCAGAGGCACCGATCAGCGCGATGTTGAGGCGGTTATTGGCAGCGTCTGCGCCGAATAATGAGCCCGAAGGCATGAGTAAAAGCCCGGCGCCTGCGAGGGCACTTTTCTGCATGAAGTCGCGACGCGTCGCGGTGGTCTGTGACAATGATTTTTTCTTCATAATATTTTGAGGTAATGAATTGAGTTAAATAGATGGGAGAATCGGGCGCAGTTCGTTGCCATCGGCATCGACTGGATACAATGCCTCTTCAGCTTCTAACTGGGCGACCATGGCTTGCACCATTGCGTGGAGTTTTTTTGGATTCGAATCCGCCAAGTTTTGCGACTCGGCAAAATCGTCCTTCAAATTGAACAGCTCGTAGTGCGAGCTCTGCTTGTTCATCTCCGGAAAGTAATGGTACACCAGCTTCCAGTCGCCATTCCGATAGCTGGTAAAATACTTGCTGCGATGAGCGTGGGGAAAGTGCATTAAAAAAACATCGGGATGTGCCTCATCGCTTTGACCGCAAAGCAATTTGCTCAAGCTGTAACCATCGTAGATATGACCAGCTGGATTAGTCGCACCTGCGACTTCAAGAATCGTTGGATACAGGTCCATGATGGTGCCAAGCTGAGCCTGAATCGTGCCTTGCGCAATTGGTAGGCGTTGCTGCTCGATATTGGCGGCATTCGCTTTTGCCCACGCGGCAATAAACGGCACCCGCATACCGCCTTCGTAGTGCGTGGCCTTCTTACCAAGGAGCGGCGCGGAACTGGCCACCGCATGCGTGCCCCCTAGCGGAGCATCGCTGCCATTGTCGCCAAGAAAGAAAATTAAAGTATCCTCAGCAACGCCGAGTCTTTCAAGGTGATCCATAATGTCGCCAAGTGACTTGTCCATGCCCTCGACCAAAGTCGCAAAGGCCTGGGCCTGCTTTGACTTGTCAGAGTCGGCGTAATTTTGTGCAAAGCGTGGATCCGAGTTAAATGGCGAGTGCAAGGCGTAGTGCGACATCAACAGAAAGAACGGCTCTTCAGATTGAACTGATTTAGAAATCTCCTGATTGGCTTCCAGCGTGAGCGCTTCCGACAAAAACGTATCGGTATCGAAATACGCCTCTAAATGCGGAACCTGATGCGTCACCTTCTCCCCATACTTGGGATGATTGCCATAATTATCCTGTCCATAGTAACTCTTCGGCTGCCCCCAAGCGGCGCCACCAATGTTCACATCGAAGCCGAGGTTCAAAGGATCTTCCCCTGCCGAACCCAGCGGCCCGAAGTGTGCTTTGCCTACGAATACGGTGCGGTAACCTGCGCCTTGTAATACCCGCGACAGGGTGACATCGGCCTTTTTCAAGCCGGACCAATTCCAAGCCTGCGGACCAAATTGCCCACGGTTGTTGCTATGAGGCGCAATCCACTGCGTGGTGGCATGACGAGTGGCGTTTTGCCCGTTCATGACAGTCGCTCGCGTCGGCGAACACACACTTTGCGCATAGAAGGTGCTAAAACGTGTGCCCTGCGCGGCGAGGCGCGCCATACTCGGCGTGCGATACCATTCATTCAGCGGATAGACCACTGGCAATCCGTCGGCATCCGTTAAAAACGGCACCGACGTATCCATCACTCCCATGTCATCGACTAGGAAGATGATGATATTAGGCTTGTCAGCGGCAATCGCACACACTGATGCTGAAACGGCAGCGAGCAGCGGCAACAAGACTATGGTCCATAAATGTCTCACGATGCGCATGGTCGATTAGCGAACACGAAACTGAATTGCCTTACCTGGAATGGCTGGTGCTTCCGCTGGCATAAATACTTCACCATGCTCAAAATCGATTGAGTTAGGAGTCAATTGCATCGAGTAAAATGGCGACTTTTCATTGACGGTTAAATCCACCCAACGGACTAATTGACCGGTATAAGCAGAAATACGACCACCAATCGCGGTGAGTGTCGCTTCAGCGACGGCTTGCGCGCAATTGAGTGGAGTGCCAGAGCCACGGGCACTTTTGATCAACTCAACATGCTCTTGAATCATGCTAGCGCCTCCTTCCAACTCAATGGTCGGGACCGAAACATCGTTACCCATCACTTTAGTGCCAATGGTTTCACCTTCAGTACCTCGAAAGCTCTCACCGATTCGATTATAACAACCTGCGATCTGGCGACACTGACTATGGATATGCACGCCATCGCCGTAGTCCATATCCACACTGAAGAAATCAAACTGATTGCCAGTCTCACGACGCGCGCGCCCACCCATTCCGTTAAACGAAACTGGCGTACGACCAATGAACCAATTAGCGACATCCAACTGATGCACGTGCTGCTCGACGATGTGATCGCCAGAAAGCTCAGTGAAATTGAGCCAGTTACGCGTGAGATAGTGCGCATCACTCTGGCCTGGCTTACGCAACGAAATCCATGGCACTTGACCATTCCATGAAACCACACCACCGACAATCTCACCAATAGCGCCAGCATCAATTTTCGCCTTCGCGGTTTGATACTTGGCATCATAGCGACGTTGCGTGCCCGCTACAATCGTCAGGCCTTTCGTCTTCGCAATTTCTCCGAGTTCGATCACTTTACGCGCACCGACCGGATCGACCGCAACGGGTTTCTCGATAAAGCAGTGCTTACCCGCTTCGACACAGGCCTCCAAGTGACGCGGACGGAAATTAGGCGGCGTCGCCATAATGACAAATTCGGCATCCGACTGCGTGACTTTTTGATACGCTTGATAGCCAGAGTGTCCGCGTAAGGCATCGATATTAAACTGAGAGAGCGCAGCTTGCACACGATCTTGAAAGACATCTGCCACCGCGACGATCTCGACTTCAATACCAAGAATTTTACATGCTTGTAAAAACTGCCCAGCGGCTCCTTTTCCGCGACCACCACAACCGATGAGACCAAGCTTTATTTTTTGAGTACCAATGCCGTTGACGGTCTGCGCGCCTAGAATGTTGAATGTAGAAACTGCTGCGGCAGAAAGTGCTGCGGCTTTAACGAAATCGCGACGTGTAAAATTGTTCATATTGATGGGATACTGTTATTTTTTAATGGATTTTAGATTTTCAGCGACGGGTTCACCAGCAGCCCACAACAACCCGCGAGTGATCATTTGCATATATTGATCCTGTAGCATCGTTTCGTTGTGATGACCGATCGTAGTGGCAAATACACGAGTCTTGTTGGGACCGAATGCATTCACCCAGATGTTCGTGTGCATCTTGCCGTCTTTTTCTGATTTCGACTCTGTTAGTGGAGTCATGGTAGGATACGCTTTATTGATAAAATAGAGTTCACCATTTGGCGTCGTCCAATTGCTCATACCTTGCATGATCTCATGCTCGGGTGCGGTGATCTGGACTTCAAAAGGATGCTTCGGTCCATGGCCAGGCGAGTGAACACCACAAAACTTAAACCAGTCTTCTTTAGTTGGCCCGGTGCGATAGCAATGCATCGTGCAATGGATTAATACGGCTGGCACGCCATCCAAGTGCGGCTGTAAAATCCCGGCAATGTAATCTACATCGCCGACATGCGCAAAGCATTCATTGTGTACTACCACATCGTAGCCCTTGGCCCACCCTGGGTTCTTGTAAAACTCAAGCATCGCATTCACGGCCTTGGTTCGCTGGTGCACGATCGTCCATTCAACTTTTTGCTTGGAGTATAAATCCACCGCCATGGGGACGATTTCTCGCTGATTATCATAATCATGGCAGCAACCACCGGTGATTAACAGCGCCTTGATGACAGGTGCTGGAGTGGCTTTGGCAATTGCAGGGCTGGTGATCACGCAAGCGGTTCCGAGCAGAAAAAATGTTTTAAGGTAACGTGTCATTGGTATTATTTTGGTTTGAATTAAATTTTATTTCTTAGGTTTTCGCTCGGGATAGTCTTGGTTAAGCTCTAGCTCGGCATCGCTCGGCGTGCGCGACGGCACGCCGTCAGCCGGAACATCGCCCTTGGCAGTCCATACGATTGCATTGAGCACGGTCTTACGAAAATCGTCCTGCTGCCAGTTTTGGTGAAAGTGCCCGCCAGTAAAGCCAAAGCCACGTCCACCGTCGGGACGTTCATAGGCCCAGGCCACATGCTGTTTCTGACCCGCGCTGACTGCAGCCATCACTGCTGGATTGCTGCCGCGGTTCTTATCGTGGGCCCGCGAGGTCAAGGTCTCGATCGGTGGCAAGGAAGAGAGGATCGGCGTGACACCCTCCATGTCGGGCTGAAAACGCATGTGGTAATACCACTCGTCGCGAATCGTAAACGGTTGCACGCCATTGGAGATTGGGTGCTCGGGAAACTCATCAAAGCTCGCATCCCAATGTGGATTCACTGACCAGCCAATTGCAAAATAGCCACCGATCCAATCCAGGAAGGGTTGACCTAATACATTAGGCTCAACTTCTACGCCATAATGCAGGCAGGCGACCCCCACACCTTCGTCAATCCATTTCTGGATCTTATCTTGGTGCGCCTTTGCAAGGTGGCCTTTACCACCATCGCAATACATCACAATCGCATCAGGCCCCAAATAAGACTCAGCTATTTCCGGCCAAGCGCCATTTGCTACGACACTAGCTTTCACATCGAGGCCGCTGTCATTGAGGCAGCGAGCCAGTAACATCGAGCCAGCGCGGTGCTCATGCGCCCCATAGCCGTGGCTCTTCTTGCCAGCGAGAAAGATGATTTCCTTGGTGGTGCTGGCAGACACCGCTTGCACCCCGCACAAACAAATGAACAAACAAGATAGAAATATAAAGGTATGGCTGGCTTTCATAGTCACTATGCAGGTTGACAGTTTATTTGGTGGAGTTGTTTCCAGCTATTTCTAAGAAATTTCAGACCCTCGACTGACAGTTGCTGCGGACTGTCATAAAAAGGACGCCAGATCGCGGCGGCACGGGCGATCACTTCATTATCTTCAGAGAAGCTTTCGATCACGATGTCGCCGTCGTAGCCGATCGTCTGTAAGGCAGTCAGCACGCCGTCCCAGTCCACTTGATCCTGCCCGAGCAGGCCACGGTGACTCGCGCTGGCATGCACATGGCCGATATGCGGGCCGTATTTAAGGATGGCCGCAGCCGAGTCGTCCTCCTCGATATTCATATGGAAGGTATCGATGTGTATTTTCAAGGCGGGACTACCGACACGTTCGATCAAGTCTGCCGCTTGTTCTAAAGTATTGATGCAATCTGTCTCGAAACGGTTCAATGGCTCTATGGCCAAGATCACCCCGGCCGTTTCGGCCTGCTGACAGAGTGGTTTCAAATGCGACGCGATGTGCCCTAACTGTGCCTCGCGCTCTTCCGGCGAATGACGCCCTGCACGGCCCGTTTCTGAATACATTGGGCCACAGACCACCGTGGCACCAAGCTGCGGCGCGAGTTTGATCAGCTCGGATATGTATTGCACGCAAGCGAGTTGTTCCGCTTCAGTACCGCGCATATCACGCCCTGGGCAAAACGCACCACAGACGATCGGCTGTTTCAGCCCTGAAACAGTCAGCGCCTCAATCAATAAAGGCACTGACAGCTCAGCAGGCTCGACGATCGCGAGCTCAATGACATCCGCACCGTAGGACTTGAATGTTTGCAGTAGAGGTAAGTCGGCATCGGTGAAACCAGAGCTGACAAGAAAAGTATTGAGGCCAAATCGCATAGAGTAGACTGAAGAAGATACCATACCGAGCACGTTTAAACCTTGGAAATATTCCGCATATTTGTGTATATATTCGGCATCAAACTAAAATAATTACTATTCAAATGATAATACAAAGATCGCCACAGAACCAGAACCTCGACCCAAACAGTATCCTCGCACTCTTTTCGGCGCTCGGTGACGTCTATTTTTTCATGAAAGACCGCGAGGGACGGTTCATCGGAGCCAATGACTTACAGCTCGAAAAGCTCGGTCTCAAATCGGAGGACGAGTTGATCGGCAAGACCGACTTTGATTTCTTCCCCAGCTACATGATTGCGCACTACGCCAAAGATGACGCACAAGTCATCGACAGCAGCGAACCGATTCCACGCCGTGTTGAGCTGGTGGCGAATCCCGACGGCTCGGTCTCATGGCATGTTACCAGTAAGTTCCCGCTCTACGACAATAGTGGCAACTGCGTCGGCATCATTGGCTGCATGCGTGACTTTGAGCGTAGCGACAATGCATGGCAGCCCTATCGACGTATGAATGCGGTGGTCAATTACATCAATCTGCACTACGCCGAACCGATCGGCATGGCGGATTTAGCCGAAGTCGCCAGCTTATCCATCAGTCAATTTGAGCGGCGTTTTCGCACCGTGTTCGAACAAACCCCGTCCCGATTCCTAATTCGCTACCGACTAACCCGCGCCAGCCAGATTTTAATGCAAAGTGACAATACCGTCAGCCAGATCGCGCAAGATGTCGGCTTCTACGACCACAGCCACTTCACCCGCGAGTTTCAAAAACTATTCGGTATGGCGCCTGGGCGCTACCGCAAGATACATCAGTCAACTGGTAAGTCATCAAACTTATCATTCGCAGCCAACACAACTGATTGACGGCCCCACTAAAGTTCCCACTGTATCCTTCCTATGCCAATTACTTTTGACCATACTCGTATACGTGTCTCAAACCTAGAACAGTCGATTGACTGGTATTGCCAGACCTGTGGCTTTACCGTCCTGCGCCGCACCGATAAATCCCCGTCGGGGAATCAGCTCGCTCACTTACAAATCCCTGGTAGCGCGCACAATCTGGAGCTCACACACTCGCCCGACTACGTCGTCAAGGTGCCCGAAGATCTAGTCCACACTTGTATCCGCGTCGATAATATCGTCGCCTACTGCGAAATGCTCGAAGGCCTCGACCTAAAACTCGACCTCTGGCCGAGCAACTGGCGCGAGAAGTTCACGGATGGTAAAAAAATGGCCTTCATCACCGATCCCGACGGTTACGAGGTCGAAATTCTAGAACACTAGAAAACGATCAGCAACGAACATGTGCATTCGCACAATGAAGTTTCATCATCGTTTCGTGGGACAATCTCGATTGAAACGATAGACCGTTTCATCTGATAGAGGCAACAGGGCACTGCCCTAATGAGTGGCTTGTTTGAGCCATTGACCGCGATAGGAGTGTGGGCGACTCGCCCACATTGATCCTGCGTTGCTGTAAAGGAGGGCGAATCGCCCTCTCTCCTTTAGTCTTTTCCACTCATCGACGATGAAACACAAAAAAGCCCCGCAGGAATCAATCCCGCGAGGCCAAAACTATAGAAAAAGTTAGCTATTTATGGGCCGCAGCTGATTCGGTTGGTGTTTCGGCGGGTACTGACTCGGCCGCAGGTGCTTCTGAAACTGGCTCAGCACTCAGGTCGACGACCACTTCTTCAGCGGTCCAGGGTGTGCCGCGTGAACCGTATTGATCCATATAGGTAATCATTGTCGCCTCAGTGACCTCGGAGGCTTGATTGCCCCACGACTGACGGATATAAGTCAAAACACCGGCAATCTCTAGTGGCTTAAGGTTGAGACCATTCGGGCCGAAGGCAGGCATGTTACCATTGTATTGCTTACCAGCGACTTCGATTGGGCCATTGAGACCGTTAATCAAGATACGAGCGAGGCTCTCTTGGTGGTCAGTCACCCACCCCGAACCTGCAAGTGGCGGAAACGCTCCAGCGATGCCCAGGCCAGTCGCTTGGTGACAAGCGGAACACTGCGCATTGTAGACCTTCGCGCCACGATCAAACAATGATACTTGAACGACAGCGACCTCTGCATACGGATTATAATCGAACGTATAGGCATCCTTATGGAAGTGACCGCCATACTGAATCAAATACACCCCACCCCAGAAGCAAAGTGCGGCAAACAGAAAGAGGATAAAAATTGGAACTGGTGAAGAGCCGTTGCGCGGCTCATCTTGCTCCCGCATGAGGGCGTCATGCAATTCCTCCTCGCCGTTATCCTTAGTGTGTTGCTCGTCGCTCATTATTCAGAAATCTGCGCCTCTGGGAGGCTGTAGTTAAGTTGTAGGCTGAGTAAATACTCAACCAAAGCTTCGGCTCGATCAGTTGGGACAACTTCGTATCCAGCCGCTGGTGCGTAATTTGAATCGGCTTCAAATTGCAACGCATGCACAGACGCAGAGCCTTCGATCGCACGAGTTTCATACAGAAACGCATACCGTGGCATAGTCGAAACTCCACCCGATGTAATCTTAGGATTGTAGAGATGTAGGTGCTGCCAGTTCGCATCGCTATGGCGTTCACCGATGGTCATCAGGTCGGGGCCGATGCGTTGGTGACCGAGCAATACGCTGCCCTGAGTGATATAGTCGCGCGCAACTGTATGCCGCTTGCCCCACTCACGCTCAATGTCCGCACCATAGCCAGCACGACGGACTTGCTGCGTGTGGCAATAGACACAGCCCAAGTCGGTGTAGACTGCTTTACCCTGCTGCGCCAAACCTGACATTTTTGCAGGATAGAGCGGATCACCAGCAACGGGGTCGCCGATTTCATCCAGCACTTCAGTGGTTTGCGCCAAACTACCGAGCTGAATATAACTACTGAGAACTAGACCCGTAAACGAGAACGCCAAGGCGATCAGGATTCCACAAAAAAGAAGCGGTAGATTTTTCATTACGCTGCACCCTCCTGATTAGCAGACCCAAGCAATGTAGGACCTTGTTTCGCACGAATCGAACCTGTAGCAAATAGCATCCAGAAGAAATTAATAATAAAGGCAAGATGGCCGATTGCTAAGCAGACCACACCAATGCTACGAATTTTGAGCCACGGCAGCATACTTTCAACAATATCTAAGAACGGCACCGTAGCGTCATTCATCTGATTACCAGCAAGCCAACCGCCGAAAATTAGTGACACCACCACAATTGTAATACCGAGCGCACTGCCCCAGAAGTGGCAGTAAATTAAGCGGGTGGACGGCCACTCGCGCTTAGTTAAACGAGGCAACATAAAGTAAAGACCACCGAACATCACCATTGAGAAGAATGCATAAACCAAGTGCTGATTTTGGCCTACCGAAAAAGTCGTAAAGTGTGTGATCACGTTGACCGATCGAAACGCCATTAACGAACCGATCAGATTGGCAAAGAAATAAGACAAAACACCAAACATGACGAAACGTAGCGCTGGACTGCGCCATACTGCGGTACGTTCACCTTTCACGGAAAGATACAAATTGAGTGCCACGGTAATCACAGGCACGACCATCATCACCGCAGCAACGATACTCACAGAACTGATCCAAACAGGAATCGGGCCACCGATCAACTGCACCATACCGGTCCAGCTGCCAAGCAATGCTAGAGAAACAAAACCAAGCAAGGCCAGCGCATAAGAATGAATTGGACGACCAATCACCTTAGGGATCACGTAATACGCGGTCGCCAAAGCCATCGGTGTGAGCCACATATTCTGAAAGCTGTAGGCAAACCAGCTGCTGGTGATCGACTGCACCACGCCACGTGCCGGGAACCAGACAACCATGAACTGGGCGATCATATAGATCCACGGGAACCAGAAAAACGCAGCCAAGATGTACCATTGTGAGACATACACGCCCTGCCCTTGGCGAGCACGGAAAGCCAGAATGCCCCAAGCTCCAATCAGCGCGTAAGAAATCAATAGCAGTGGTGTTGTATAACTGGGGATTTCCAAGAACTCAGCCCCGCTCAAATCGCCCGCAAGGATGCCAAGAATGCCGACCTTTAGGCCGAAATTCCAAAATAAGCCTGCGACAATTAACATTCCGCCGCTACGAATTGGCGCCAATGATAAGCGAGCCATAATCCACAGCCCGATTGCGAAGATCACATTGCACCCCCAGCCAAACAGCATCGCGTTGGTCGCAGCAGGATAGAGACGGCCGTAAGTAACGAACTCGCAACCAGACATGAAACTCGGCTGATACGACTGTAAGGCATTGATTAGCGTTAAGCCTGTGCCGACGACCAGCCAGAGGATCGCAGCGATCACAAAGAATAGAGCTGGAAACCGAATGGACGCATCGATCTCACTCAGCACGGTGCGCACGCAGGCGCCCGTGGAAGTGGATTGAAAGTTGGACTGAGGAGCGTTGCTCATTGAAAAAATGCTTCGAGTGATTAGTACACGGCCTTATAGGCCGCGACGGTCGAATCCATCGCATCCGCAATTGGGATACGAACGATGCCAGCTTCTGCGTCGATGACTTCGAAACCAGCGAGCTTTGCCACACCTGCAGCGCGAGCTTCGTCAGCCTTAGCTTGGCGCTCCTCATTAACAGCCTGATCAACCGGATCCGGACGGCTAGGCAAGTACGCGACGAAAAGAATCGCGCCGAATACTAGCATCGCGCCAATGATACCGACGAGTGAGAGCAGGCGATTGCTTGTAGATAATTCTGGTTGAGACATCTTAAATTACTCAGAGTAGTTGATGGAAATTGCGATATTCGGGTCACGAATAGGAATCGGCTCGGCTTTTTTGGTGCTGCGGCAGAATGCATAGATGCAAATGCCACCGATACCAACCAGCGACGCGACATCCACCCAGCTGATCGAGAACTGGCGAACCAAGTAACCCGCTGCGTGCGCGTCTGAGTTAACGAGCTTACCGGGAATGATATTCCAGTAGAGATCGAGCAGGTGGAAGGTTAGAATCCAGACAGAGATCGCAACGCTGCGCCAAACAACGGTCTTAGTCTTATACCAAAGCAGACAGAGGAACGGGGTGAGGAAGTGCCCAAAGATCAAGCCCATGCTCACCCACCACCAAGAATTGGTAGTGCCATCAAAATTCATCTCGCGTAAATTATACCAGAAAGTTTCTTCCGGAATATTTGCACTGTAGATCAAAAAATACTGAGAGAAACTGATGTAAGCCCAGAAAATAGTGAACGTCAGCATCAAGCAACTCAGATCGTAACGGTGCGCTTGCTTCAAAATCCCTTTCAGATAGCCCTTCGATGCAAGGACCACAGTCAGGATGACCAAGATGGCAAGTGCCGCACGCATACATGCAGCGAAGAACCACACACCATACATAGTAGAGAACCAGTGGTATTCGAGCGATTTGAACCAATCAATCGCACCGAGTGTCATTGCAACCGCGCAAATGAAGAGCCCAACTGAAGACAGCGCATGTGCCTTCGTGGTGTTGTTGATATCGCCAGTCTTGTCGGTATCGAACGACCACTTGCGCAGTAGGCTCGTGATGAGAATGAAGGCACCAAAGATCGCGAATACACGGACGACAAAGAAATTAATATTCAGATAAGGCTGCTTCCAGGTGTAGATTGCATCTTCACCGACCGTACCATGACCAGGCAATTCATTGAGTCCACTCATCCATTTCCAAAGCAGACCGGGATTCTCGTGAAAAAGCGGGATAGCTAATAATGGTAGGAAGAGCAGCAGCAACCATGGGAATGCTGCCATGCCGTGCTCACATTGACGGCGAATGATAACTGGCCAGCGTGCGTAAAACACATACCAGATCAGAGTCAGGAATGTCATGCCGATGGCGATGGACATCCAGAAACCGATCCCGAGAAGCCAACCCATAAATGGGCGTGCGTCACTTTCGTTCCAACCTTGTAGTAAGCCAACCGCAGCCAGAGCGATGCCGATGAGGCCGACAATGAGAGCGATACTCCCGACTTTGTTTGCTTGAGCGTGATGTGCGTCCGAACTCATAGTATTAAAATCCTAACTCTGTGCGTTGTGCTTCGGAGAGATCCTTAGCGTTAGCGTGTTGTGAGCGCTGCAATGCCCGAACATAGAGGACAATCGCCCAACGTTCTTCGGGAGAAATACTACCAGCCAAAGGAAGCATAAGCCCCTTGCCGTTGGTGATGACATCGAAAATGTAGCCATCTTCAACATCGCGTAGGCGATCGTCGTGGTAGCTCGCGGCGAGCACGCCGTATGGCTTAGTCACACCATTACCGTCACCAGCTGCACCGTGGCAGACAGTGCAAAAGATGTCATACTTTGCCTTGCCTTCAGCCATGAGCGCGTGGCTCACTTCGAGTGGCACAGCCTTAACAAACGTGCCATCAGCCGCCTTACCTTGATTGAAGGCCGTGTTGCCGAGTGTCTTATCTTCGAAACCTGCAGAGAAAACCTCTGCTTGGTTGAAGTAATTTCCACGAGCAACCGTCTTGGCTGGTACTGGGCGATCATTACGTCCATCGCTAAAAAACTCGTTTTCTGCCTGCGGCTTGTAGCGCGCTTGACGATCCATGTCGGGGAAAACTTCGAGTGGTGGTTTCGTGCTGTTCGAGCCACGGAAGCCGAGAATCGACACCGTTGCAACAATCGCAAAAACATAAAGTGCTAAAAAGATACGCATGATACTGTTCTACGCTGAGACCTCCTCGATGTCGGTTCCACCAATTTCCTCTAGGAATTGACGTGTGGCGACCGGATCAAACTTCGAATCACGCGCTTCAATAGCGATGATGAGACGATCACCAGAGACCTCTAGGAACTTTTCGTTATTGAAAAGAGGGTTATAGTGCTGAGGTAGCAAATTTGTAATAAACATACCACCTAATGTACCGAAAGCGGACAGCAGAATGGTCAACTCATACATAATCGGGAACGGGAAAACCAAACTGAAGAAAGGCTGACCACCGATGATGAGCGGGTAGTCATAGGCATTCATGAACCAGACGATGATGGTGCCAAGTGAGAACCCTGTGATACCGCCACAAAAGGTGAATATCGGCACCTTCGAACGCCCCTGACCTTGCGCCGCAGGCATACCGTGAACTGGGAACGATGAATACGTATCCCATTTTTTGTAACCAGCATCCCTCACTTTTTCCGCCGCGTGGAAGAAAGCAGGTGTATTGGGGAAGGTTGCGAGAATTCCGTGTGTTTCAGATTCAGACATTAGTGTTGTCCTCCATTTTCATCGTCGTCGTGGCCATGCGGATCTGCCGCAGGCATCACAAATTTAACTTCAGCGATCGGCATGATTGGAAGGAAGCGTAGGAATAACAGAAATAACACACTGAACAAACCAAAGGTGCCGAAGAAGGTTAGAATATCGACCATTGTCGGTGAGTAGTAACCCCAACTACTTGGCATAAAATCATTGGCCAGTGAAGTCACAGTGATCACGAAGCGCTCGAACCACATACCGATATTAATGAAGATCGACATGACCCAAACCATCGCAGTATTGCAGCGTACCTTCTTGAACCAGAAGAGCTGAGGAGTGAACACGTTGCAACTGAACATCATCAAGTAAGCCCACCAGTATTGGCCGAACGCACGATTGATGAAAGCGAAGCTCTCGTATGGATTCGCACCATACCAAGCGATGAAGAACTCCATGATGTAAGCGTAACCAACGATCGAACCAGTGCCCAAGCAAATCTTACACATATTGTCGATGTGACGCTGTGTGATCAGATCATGCAGACCGTACAGCGCACGCAGTGGGAGCATCAAGGTGAGTACCATACCGAAGCCCGAGAAAATCGCACCCGCGACGAAATATGGCGGGAAGATAGTGGTGTGCCAACCCGGCAACACCGCAAGGGCGAAGTCAAAGGAGACGATGGTATGGACCGAAAGAACCAGCGGAGTGGAGATACCAGCAAGCACGAGGTAAGCCATTTCATAGTTGCGCCAGTGGTTACCAGCATTGCGCCAGCCCATGGCAGCCACCCCATAGAAATATTTACGAAAAACATCCATCCCCTTGGTCATGAAGCCACAACCTTCGTAAGCACTTTTAGTAAGACGTTGGATCGCACGGTCACGAAGTACTCCTAGGTCAGGAATCATGCCCATATACCAGAACAGCACTGAGACTGTTCCGTAAGTGGAAACCGCGAATACATCCCATTCCAGTGGAGAGCGAAACTGCGGCCAGATGCCGTTAGAATTTGGCAGCGGGAACAACCACCAAGCAAACCAGACTCGGCCGACGTGGAACAATGGAAAGATACCCGCGCAAACCACCGCAAAAATCGTCATCGCCTCAGCGGCTCGATTAATCGAGGTTCGCCAACCCTGCTTCAATAAACAGAGGACCGCGGAAATCAACGTCCCGGCGTGGCCAATACCAATCCAGAAGACGAAGTTAACAATCGCCCAGCCCCAGTTGATCGGATTTGCCAATCCCCACACACCGACACCAGAACTGACAAGCCAAAGGAGGCCCATACCAGTGAAGGATGCAGTCACCAACGCAATCGCCATACAGACCCACCACCACACCGGGGTTTTCGTCTCGACAATGCGGCAGATCTTATCAGTCACCCAGTTGAAATCACGATCATTCGTGACAAGGGGCTGTTCGTGGAGCTCAGCTGGTTGCACTTTAGCCAACAAGGCGGCCTGTGTCGCGTCCAATGAACTCTCTTGAGTAGTCGTAGCCATTTTAATAGGTTCGCAAGTTAGAAATTAGTGAGCGGGATACGCTTCTTCAGAGTGGGAGGAATGATCGTGACCGTGATCATCATGCGCGGTTGCTGCATGGGGATCGTGGCTTGCACCGTGGTCGTCACCATGACTGCCATGTCCATAACGCTCGTCGTATTGAGCGTAGGCGTATGGTTTTTCGTAAGCATCTGGCATGTCAGGATTCGGATTACGCAGACGAGCCAAGTAAGTGGTGCGAGGACGCGCATTTAGGTAACCAAGCACCGAGTAGTTGCGGTCACTTGCCTTCATCTGAGAGACATCCGAGTCCGCATCTGAGATATCACCAAAGGTGATGGCATCGGTTGGGCAAGCCTGTTGGCAAGCCACCTTAATGTTACCATCCGCGATACGAATATCATCCGAAGCTCCAGCGAGACGCTTTTGCTCAATCTTAGCAGCTTCGATCCGCTGCGTGCAGAATGTGCACTTCTCCATGACACCGCGCATGCGCACAGTGACATTTGGATTAGCCTGCATCTTCTCAAGCTCCGGCTCATCGACAGGACCGAGTGGCCCCTTATACACTTCACCAATTTGACGCTTATTCCAGTCGAAGAAGTTGAAGCGCCGCACCTTATACGGGCAATTATTCGCACAATAGCGGGTGCCGACGCAACGATTGTAAGCCATGGTGTTGAGACCGGAAGAATCATGCACCGTCGCATTCACAGGGCAAACCTGCTCACACGGTGCATTTTCACAGTGCTGACACATCATGCCCATGAAGGACACTTGCACGTCGTCTGGCACTTCAGTCTGATCGTATTTCTCAGCTGAGAAATAACGGTCAATACGCATCCAGTGCATCTCACGTCCACGAAGGACCTGATCTTTACCGACGATTGGCACATTATTTTCACTTTGGCAGGCAACGACACAAGCCGTGCAACCAATACAGCTATTCAAATCAATCGCCATCCCCCACTGCTGCGGGATCGGAAATTTATCCTCATTGTCCTTCCAAACTTTTACGTTCGGCAGTGGCTTGGAGAATGCAGGGTGCTCATAAGCAGAGTTACCACGGTACTGGTTGACCGACTTCTCTTGAAGCGATTTATCGGCATCTTTCGCGTAGTTCGATGGAGCGTGTGACTCGACCCCAACTTTGTTAGCGAAATTAGGTGTTTCAGCGTAACCCGCAGCAGTGTTCTCACGCACCAGCGCGCGGCCTTCCATCGACCAGTGCTCTTGCGTATTCGCGAGGTGGTATGTCTTTTCAGTCAGCTTGATCGTGGCACCGAGTGCGCATCCAAGGCTACCTGAGGTACGAACTGCATAGGCGTCGAACCCAACACCTTGACCAACCCGACCGACTATCTTGCGGCCCATCCCAAGTGGCAGCACTACGGTATAGTTCGCAAGACCTGGAACAACATGGATCGGTGCTTCAATTGTGACCCCGTTAACCGTCAGTTCGACCACAACCGCTTCTTCCTTTCCGCGGCGGAAGTTCGCTTTGTTGGTTTGAAGTGTGCCCTTGGCCGCCTTAAAGAACTCACTGTCCTGATTCATTGGCTTCTTGGACGGGAAGATCTGAATGCCTTGAGCACTTTCGAGTTCCTTGGCAAGTGTTGGGCTGATCTGGATCGCATTATCCCAAGTCAACTTGGTGATCGGATCTGGACACTCCATCATCCACCCATTGTTGGCGAAGCTACCGTCGTAAGCGTGAGAGCTCGGCGCGAAACGAACTTCGAGCTTATCCGCGCTGAGTTCGTAAGCAGTCAAGCCGTCCACCTTGACGGCGGCGAAATCAATCTCAGGAGAGACTGCCTTGTAGGCAGAACCTTCAAGCACACCGTCACTGAGGAATTTGTTATGATCGCTTCCACCCTGTGCAGTGAATGTCGCTTGTGCGATCGAGTAACCATCCGTAACGGACGCACCAGCAAGGCGGGCTAATACTTCCAAATCATTGAAAGTATCGAACAGAGGCTCAATCATTGGCTGCACCGGAACCAGTGTGCCATTGAATGTGCGACCATCGCCCCAAGACTCTAAGTAATGCGAGCGTGCGATAAAGAGGTTTGCGGCCTCAGCAGTTTCGTTGATCGAACCACCGATATAGATGCTCTCAGCTGCGTGTGCTTGAGCTTCGGACCAGTTCAGATCGATCGGTGCGTCATAGACTGGGTTACCACCAAGGATAACAAGTGTCTCGACATCACCTTGATTCAAGCGAGCTGCGGCAACTGCCATGCCCTGCTCTGCAGCGGGCACTTCGACGTAGTTGATCGGAGCAGAAAGTGCTTCGTTGATCGCAATGACGATCGCGTGAACCGCCTTAGGAAGGTGCTCACCAGCAACGATGATCGAGTGGCCAGCATGGTCAACCAGGTCCGTCGCGCAGGCGTCGACCCATTGAGCGTCGACCTTAAGCGAAGCACCGACCTTAGCCAGTTCAGCAGCCAAAGGACCACCGACATGCTTCTTTTTGAGAATTGCCGCACCGACTTGAGCGATAAATGCGCCCATCTGGCTAGAGCTAAGACGGAGACGGTGATCGGCCATCGAGCCAGTTGACGTCAATGTGCTCTCTACTGAATAGAGACGGCTCATTTTCTTAGCGTCCTTGGAATCTTTGACCTTGCGAGTCTTGGTAAAATCACGCGCTTGGCTCAGCGAGCCATCCGCATTCATCAGGAACTCAGCATCCAGCGCAAGTACGCGCTTAGCTTTGGTAAAATCTGGCAGTGAACGAAGCGACTGGCCGAAAACTGCCAGCGCAGCCTGCTCGGAAGTGCTTTGGTCGATCGCGGTATTCTCAGTCCAAGTCGCCTGCGGGAAGGCTAGCTTGATTTGCTTAACCAGTGCCGCACGACTTGGCGATGTGCTTGGCTCAGCCAGAAACACGAGGCCCTTGCCTTGATTGACACCATGTGCTTTGCGAATTGCTTCGAGGCGATCGCGAACAGCCGCAGGGGAAAGTGTCACACCCCCCTGCTTGCTCTTGGTCGCACGGTCTGGATCATACAGATCCAAGATGCTCGCCTGGGTATACACAGTCGTGGCACCACCGTATGGTATAAAGCTTGGGTTTCCCTCGATCTTAGTTGGACGACCTGTATGCGTCTCAACGATCACAGGCACATTATCACGCGCACTCGGCATCGAGGACGTATAATAGACCGGCACACCTGGAATCACGTTTTCAGGTTGCTTGGAGTAAGGGAGAATATTTTGTTCTGGACGACGGCAACCTGCCATACCTAGGCCAGCTAGACCAAAAGATGCAGCCATCACTTTCATGAAGTGACGACGGTTGACACCTTCCATATCGGAAGCGCCGGCGGGGAATTCGCGCTCGACCCAATCTGTAAATGCGGGAGTTTCCGCTAGATCGTCGAGGCTTTTCCAGTAACGTGGGCCTGAGAATTCAGAGTTCTTCATTATCTAAAAGGATGCGATTAACGGTGGCAGCCTGAGCAGCTTTGCGGGGGATTGACCTTCCAGTCGTGAACGAAGCCGACAGCTTCTTTTTCAAATGCTTCTGTATCGGGGCGTTCCCAATCAAGGTTGTAAACTTCTTCCATAGGTCGAATGCTGTCTTCAGGGTTACGGTGGCAGTCCAAGCAGAAACTCATGCTGAATGACTTCGCGTGCTCAACCACTTCCATCTCATCCACACGGCCGTGACACTCAACGCAGCTGATTCCGCGGTTTACGTGCACTGAGTGATTGAAGTAAACGTAGTCAGGGGTCTTGTGGATGCGCACCCATGGGATCGGCTCACCAGACTCATAGCTCTGACGTACTGGCGCCAGGATCGGATCATCTTTACGCACCATGCTGTGACAGCTCATACATACACTGGTGGCTGGCACATTGGAGTGCTCGGAACGGTCCACAAATGTGTGGCAGTAGCGGCAATCTAACTCAAGCTGCCCAGCGTGCAGTGCATGACTGAACGGCACAGGCTGCGTCGGCGCGTAGCCTACCCGAGTATACTTGGGAGTTGCGTAATAAGTAATCCCTAGAGTGACTGCAGTCACTGTTAGCACTAGTGCTACGATTACTTTAATAGGGATCGTGTTGACCCAGCTCGGAAATACGTTCGCCATCGCTTGTATAATAAGAAGTTATAAACGTCTAAATTAGACGGTTTTACGCTCAACTGCTCCCTTAGCAGATCGAATCCGAGACATCGCACGCGGCGGCGCAGCAGAAGCAAGATTGGAAGATCTAGGCTTTGATTCAGAGCTGGCTGCACGAGTCAGCGCAAATACCCCGGCAACTGCCAGACCTGCCCGTTTCAAAAATCCTTTACGTGTAGTAGTTTTTTCGCTGTTCATCAGAGTTAAAGCGGTCTGTTAAAAGTGTGCCGAATTAGCATGGCAACCGTTTTTTATCAGCAAATTCAATTCGCAATGAACCAAACGGCTGAACAAGTGTATGTTAAGAGTTAGATATAATAGGTAAAACTAGCATCTATACAGACCAGAACTAGTGAGTCGTAAAATAAGCGCAAAGCACTAGGGGTATTATTTTTTTGTAGCAATGACATGTTCCTGAACTAGGGCATCAATTAGCAAAACAGATACTAGCGATTAACTTTCGTTATACTACTAATATGAGGACCCCTCAAATGCTCGACCAATCCCTCGCAACATAAAGGTGAAATTCAGGCTTCTCCCTTACCGATTCTGATACATAACTACTCGTATGAGCGGCATAGAAAAAACGAATACAGCAGCAGGCACTCCAGGGAAATACGTCGCCTTCGGCCTGTTTATATTCACTGCAATCGTTGGTAGCCTCTTTATTTATCTTGGCCCCAAGGCGACCGCAAAGACACCTGGTATCCTCCACGTTGGCATTCGCTTCGCCAACGAGCACATGGTCGAGTTTACACAATATAGTAAAACTGGTCCAGGTGCGCAGATTGAATTTATCGCCACCGACGGCAGTATTCCGCATTCGGTCGAGCGATTGGCGATGGGGCGCAACCTAGTGCCAATCCGCAATTTGTCCGATGGGCTCTATACGGTTCGACTCAGCTCCGAAGATTATATCAGCGTCGAAATGCCAATGGTTGCAGAAGGACGGATGCTCAATCCACCCAAAGACGCACAGTTCTCGCATGGTACCCACGCCGATTACAATATGATCGGTGTGCGTTTCGTACCGAAGGTCGATCGCAGAAAATAGGCTTCGCTCTAGCCCAACAGCCCGCGCTGTCAGTCAACAGCCCTTGAACGCGGTTGATGATCTAGCATGCTCGCAGGTCAGCCCGCGTCTTTCGGCGGGATCATACGTGAGCGCAAATGCCTTCGCTAACTCAAGCACGTAGAAAACTAAGAGCAGGTATTTGCACAGATTTAGCGGCACTTTTATTTCACTGGCATGGCTCCTTTTTGATTCTGCTTAAGCATAGCTTATCCGCATCAATTTTTCGCTAAATCATCGATTTTGAGCTATATTTTTAATGTGTTAAAATGAATTTTCGAATCCGCTCAAAGTTTATCGGAATCCTCGTCATCGCATCCCTCTTTCCTCTATGTATTGCGCTGATTGTCTTTCGTTTGTTTGGCGAGCACTACAGCCGCCAATCCGAAGGCATTCGCTTTCAAGAAGCAGCGATGAATTTCTCGTACTCGATGACGCATTCGTTAGTTAGTGAGATCAAGCTTTTTAATCAATGGTGCGAGCTCCGCAAAATTGCTTCGATTGTGTATGCCGACCAGGCAGGTCAGCCTGCCTGGGACGAGGCTGAAGATATCGCTGCGATTCAAGCCATCGAAGCACTCTGGCCGTCACTAAGCTCCGACAGCCAGCACTTACAGGCGCTACTGCAAAATGAGCTATCACTTCAAATGCAGGCATTTATCGCAAATAACCCCCATTTTGCTGAGATATTCATCACTGACCGAATCGGTCGTCTGATCGCTGCCACGCAAAAAACCAGCGACTACTGGCAAGCTGACGAAGCATGGTGGCAAGCAGCAATACTTTTGGATGAACACATGCTAAATCTCGACGGTCTCAATTATGATGAGAGCGCACAGGTTTATTCGATCGATATGACCCTCCCACTTTACCAAGCAACCGCAACAGGTCGCGAGATCGTCGGTGTCATTAAGGCAGTGCTAGATGCCTCTACCATTTTTTATAATTCGCCAGTCCTAGAGATTCAGGATGGCCCCACTCAGGAAGTGGTTCTCAACAGCGGGCTTGTACTCGTGAATATTCGAAATACTCAAATCGCACCATTAACTAAGCAGATCAACCCCAAGGCAGCCGCTCGACTACAGGGCAAAAAGCCAGGCTGGGCACTCGAATATGTCGACAACGACGAACCATCGGTCATCGGCTTCGCCCCGATCCGCTTGCATTTAGATGACAGCGACCTTCAAGTTTATGGCCTGCGCCCGATGTGGGCGGTGATGTATCGAGATGATACCTTAGTCATGGCCCCAGTGAATCGTCGAGTCCGCCAGATCACTCAGGTCGGCATACTATTGGTAGGTATTTTTGCTTGGATCGGCTATGCCATCGCCTCCCGTAAGATTATTCAGCCAATTACGAAGCTGCGCTTAGCCTCCGAGGCAGTTTCTCAAACGGTACGCGTAGAAGAGCAGCCCAAACGCCGCTCTAAACAGCAGGCAGCCCTAGAATCTTCGATGCTACTTGAAGAAGTTCGCTCGATCCAAACTAAGGATGAGATCGAGGAGCTTGCACGAGAGTTTGCCTTCATGGGCCAACGTATTCTGAGCTATCAGGAAAAACTAGAATCTGAGATCGCACTCAAAACCGATGAAATCGAGCGTGACCTCGATTTTGCCCGTGAGTTTCAAGTCAAACTGATGCCACAAAAATACCCACACCTCCAGTCGCCCGTCAAAAACGACATGTTGGGACTGGACTTTTATCACATTTATAAGCCTGCAAGCTCGGTCAGCGGCGACTTCTTTGACGTCCTAAAAATAAGCGATTCGGTCGTCGGCATTTTTATTGCCGATGTAATGGGGCACGGTGTGCGTTCCGCCCTAGTCACTGCGATTTTAACGACATTAATGCACAATATTAAAAGTTACGCCAATCAGCCGGCAGAGTTTTTACAGCTGCTTAATTCGCATTTTTATAAAATAATAGACAATTCTGGAGTACTCATTTTCGCTTCTGCCTTTTATCTCGTACTAGATTTAGAAAACAAAACAGCTCGCTATGCCTCAGCTGGCCACCCGTCTCCACTGCTGGTGGATCGTTGCGGTGGCAAGGTCACACAGTTGACTCCGCATCTCACTAATAACCCAGCACTGGGCCTGTTTCCGGAAAGTGATTACCAGACCTTCAGTCGCGCGACCAACCCACACGACTTGTTTCTCATGTTTACTGATGGCGTTTTCGAATGTTCCGATAGCAATGGGGTCGAGTTCGGCCAAGCACGCCTTAAACAGCTTGTGGAAGCCAATCAATCCACAGATTTACACACCTTAATGGCTCTGATCGCCAGCACCATCAAACAGTATTCCGAGCCACACGGACTCGACGACGACATCTGCCTCGTCGGTGTGGAATTCCTTGAACGCAGCGGATAACGACACGAGTATTTCCTGTTTGCTAGGTGCAGTTCCCGCCAGATTACCGCGCCCTGTCGCCTGAATAGTGCCCGCTTTTAAGATGATGAATTTACCATTCGACCTTCGGCGTTGGATGTTCAGCGTACGATCTTCATGATCACTTCTATCCTCACTCATCCGGGCGGTGCCCATAAAGACGAATTCTTAGCCTGCGCTGTACTACTCACTCAAGCACCTGTCGCGATCCAACGTCGCGAACCGACCGAAGCCGACCTCGCAGACACATCTATCGCCGTACTCGACGTTGGCGGCGAGCATGCCCCCGAACGGAGTAACTTCGACCACCATCAATTTCCGCGCGACATGGTGCCGACTTGCGCCCTCTCACTGGTACTCCAGCACATCGGCCTTCATCAAGATGCACGCGAGTTCTGCAGTTGGCTTGAAGTCGTCGAATGGTTCGATTGCCGCGGCCCCAACGACACCGCCGAATGGCTCGGCATGGACCGTGAAACTATTGGCAAACTGAACTCCCCGCTCGACATTACAATCCTCCGCCGTTTCGCCAGCCAAACAGAACACAAGCCAGGTCAACCGATCTGGGAGATTATGCGCATGATCGGTCAAGACTTGGTTGATTACGTAACTGGCCTCCGCGCGCGACTCAATTTTGTCGCTCAGCATGCCAAAGTTTGGACCCTCGGCGCTACTGACGATACATTCAAAGTCCTGTTCATGCCCCGCACAGAACCGATGCCAGATGAAGCTTCAGCAGGTCTGGACGGACACGTCATCGCTCTAGGCCTCGAAGAAGAAGTACTCGCGCTGATCTACCCAGACAGTCGCGGCGAAGGTTACGGCATGCGCCGTTTCAACGACAATCAGCGCATGGACTTCAGCCCGCTCGAAGCCGAAGCAGACGTGCATTTCGCACACGCTCGCGGCTTTATTGCCAAGACCTCGAGCGCGGATGTCGGGCGCTTAAAAGCCTTAGTCAATACTGCCTATATTGGCTAAATCAATTTAGCTGGTACCAACTCCACTCTCTTAGTCTCCTCGATTTTCTAGCAACCGCCGATATATCCATTCAAGTGTCACGCCCGACTAAGTAATTGCCAAAAATCTTACTTACACTATCCACGATGATAACATAGGCACCATCATGCTGAACCCATCAGAATGATGCTATCGACGTGCAGCAGAATCGCACAGTAGTTCGAGCGGCGCAAAAAATGTATCGCCCACAGTCATATACTCTGGCTAAGACTAGTGTATGAAAAGTATGACAGGATATGGCCGTGGCTCTGCGGATGCCTCTAAACAGAATGTGCGAATCGAAGTCGAGATCACTTCGGTAAACCGTAAAACTCTAGATGCTCAAATCTCCTGCCCTCGTGAATGGAACGGGCTCGACCAACAATGCAACGGTTGGCTCAAGGACGCTTTTCAGCGCGGTCGCGTAAACATTCAAATTAAGGCAGAGACGACCGAAGGCGCACAGTCAGGCTTGGCATGGAGTGCCCAAAGCATGAACGAAAGCTTGGATCGACTGCGCAGCTTCGCTGAAAGCCAGAATATCCCCTTTGTTGTCGATAGTTACGTATTACTCAATCTAGCAAAAACTCTGAAAGATAGCTCTGCCCTCCCAGACTGGCGCGAAATTGAAGCTCCCATCAAATCAGCATTTGATACTGCACTCGCAGATATCGATACCATGCGAATTAACGAGGGCAAGGCACTTGCGAAAGACTTACGGCAGCGCATTCAAGAGCTCGATACCATTCGTCAGCGAATAGCAGCACATGCAGAAGACACTGTCGCGACCTATCACGATGCTCTAATGAATCGACTCAAGCAACTAAAGCTCGAACTAGACATAAATGATGAACGTGTGCTCAAGGAACTCGCTATTTTCGCCGACCGCGCTGACATCAGCGAGGAGCTCACACGCTTGAGTAGCCACTTCGATCAATTTCACGAATTCATTGATGCTGACGAAGCGACTGGTCGGAAGATGGATTTCCTCTGCCAAGAAATACACCGAGAATTTAATACCACTGGCAGTAAGTCATCACCGATCGAAATCACCCGCGCCGTGATCGAAGCTAAAAATGCTCTCGAACGCATACGTGAACAGGTGCAAAATATTGAGTAATACAAACACCCTGCACTCGACTTGCTAAGCTCAAGGTTACGGCAAGCCCTAGACCTGCATAGATCGAAAACATCGGATTCTATTCTTTTCTAGATCCAGTCTTCGCCGTGTGACTTTAAAGCTTGTGCCAGCACTTTCGCGAAAAATGGGCCGCGATAGATCCAACCTGTATAAATCTGGACCATCGATGCACCAGCATCCATTTTTTCGCCAGCAGATTCCACCGAATCAATCCCACCCACGCCGATAATCGGCAATTTGCCTTCAGTCGAGCGGTGAATGAAGTCAATCACATCGTTGGAACGCTTGTGAAGGTCCGTGCCGCCACTCATACCACCAGTCTCGGTCGATGTAAAGCCGCGCGGGCGCGCAATCGTGGTATTGGTCGCAATAATCCCGTCGTAGTCCAAATCAAGCAGCACTTCTACAATTTGATCGATCTCGGCATACGTTAGGTCTGGTGCGATTTTGAGCAGCAACGGATGTGGCTGGTGCCCGAGTTTTTTGGCGTAACTACGATTCTCATCGCGCAGCGTGGTTAACAAATCACGCAGATAGCTCTCAGACTGCAGTTCACGCAAGCCCGGTGTATTCGGACTACTGATATTAATGGTGAAATAATCAGCTTGATCCGCCAACGTACGAAACGACGCAACATAGTCGTCCACGGCATGATCCAGTGGTGTGGCCTTGGCCTTGCCGATATTCACCCCCACTGGCATCCTTCGCTTGCCCTTCGGGTAGCGCTTCGAGAGGCATTGCAACATCGCCTCGGAACCCTTATTATTAAATCCCATGCGATTTATCAGCGCCCTTTCTTCAGGGTAGCGAAACAAGCGCGGACGTGGATTACCAGGCTGTCCCTGTGGCGTGACTGTACCGACCTCGGCATGACCGAAGCCCAGCGCCTCGACAGCACGTGCAAATTCACCATCTTTATCCATCCCGGCAGCGAGACCGACACGATTTGGAAATTCTAATCCGAACAGTTTAACGGGTTTATCCTCTCGGACTTGATTGCAAGCGCGCAGCAACCAACACAGACTCGGCACCTGACTCAGCGCCATGAGTGCGGTGCGCCCGCGATCATGCGCCTGTTCCGGCTCCATTTTAAAGAGAATTGGGCGGATAATTTTTTCGTAGATACATCCCATTGCGGTAAATCTGTTAGCCTAAATTAAGAAATGAGCAAGCTAACAAGGCATCGCCACGAAACAATGAAAATCATTCGTTTGAAATTTTTCTAACAAAGCACTTTACAATTGGGTTTTGGAAGTTTTAACCCCTTGTATATTATCTCTAGTCATTCCTAGTCACAGCAGAAGCTAATAATAAATTATACTTAGGAACCACGCCTTTTAAGCATGCCCAATACATCTACAAAACTCACCTGGTGCAAAGCACGCATCGGAGAAGACATGAACTGGTGGATCAAAGAAATCAGTGACCCAATCCATTGGGAGATCGACGGTCTCGGTATCATTGACCCCCGCCAGTTTCAGCACATTCTCGATTTACTCGAGCCGCTCAACGAATACGGCCTACAAACTGATCTTGTCGCTGAAGCCTTCTATTCTTTCGGGATCGACGAAATCCAGCACGATAAGTCCGTCTTACTCAAGCGCGTGCAGGACAACATCCTCGACAGCGAAGATCCACTCTTTGCTCTCCCCGATGTACTAGACGAAGATAAAGGCCCCTACGCCGACTTGCTCGATCATATCACTAAACTGCGCATTAAAATGCTTAACGACCTGATCGATTTCGCCCAGAAACTGACAGTCGAAGAACTCGAAGAAGAAATCCGCGAATCCCAAAATGGCGACTTTCTTGAAGGTCGAGCGACGCACTACTTTACCGAACTCACTGCAATCCTAGAATACGTGCCAGAGGGATTCGAACTCGATGACGACGAAGAGAGCCCACCAAAGTCCGAAGACGAAGAACTCGTTAAAGACCTCGAAGATGTAGATGCAGGCACCGACATCGAAGAAAAGATCGTCGCCGACGAAACCATGAAGTGGGACGAAGAAGAGGAAGATGAGGAACAGCAGTACGAAGAGCACACTACTCCCCCAGAGACTGAAGCCGAAGAGCCTGCCAAATAAGTCACAGCTTATACTTTCAAAAGCCTCGGGTATCACCGAGGCTTTTTTGTGCTCTTAATCGATAGCCAAGAAAAATGCCCTAGCGAGCGATTGGTTCTGATGCTTCATTGTAGAGCACGGTGTAGAGCACACCGAGTAGGTTTCTACGAGTCACGCGCTCTTTATCTTCGCGGGTGTTATTAATGCCCTTTGCGATCCAAGCCTCTG
>Ga0255752_10000209_pt1 | contig 70940 bp, 70 predicted proteins | sample 011ome_25_FD_179952 | JGI IMG/M metagenome (GOLD analysis project Ga0255752, IMG submission 179952) | Coastal salt marsh microbial communities from the Groves Creek Marsh, Skidaway Island, Georgia - 011512CT metaG (version 2) | ecosystem: Environmental > Aquatic > Marine > Intertidal zone >...
GCATCTAATCGACTACGATGTAGGTAGCAACTACGGCAATTGGCAATATATTGCCGGGGTTGGCAGTGACCCTCGAGGCGGCCGTCACTTCAACCTAGATAAGCAGACGGCGGAGCACGACCCTAGCGGTATTTTCGTGACGAAATGGGGCGGCGTGAGACCGTTTCAGCCCGACTTTGTCACCGACGCAGCAGATTGGCCTATCGAAGATGAAAAAGTCTGATCTTCCAACAAAAGTCTGCCCAGTCTGCGACCGCCCCTTTACGTGGCGTGCGAAATGGAAACTCAACTGGGAGTCCGTAGTGTACTGCTCGAAGCGATGCTCCGGGCGTCGTTACACGTTAAAGCAAAAAGACGCCTAGAGCGCGATGACGGGGCAATCCTCGTCTATGGAGACTGCGATCTAAGGAAGACCTAAAAATAACTTTTTCTCCCTTGTCCCCACACGCAACTAATCCGAGCAAGCCGCCGTGTGCTAAGTCCAGTCCTCCATCATCTTATCCGCCCATCTCACAATCACCTCGCGCTCATCGGGATCGCGCTTGCGCCAGTTAGCGACCACCAACCCCATACGAGGGTTCTTGCCAAATTTATCAATGTGCTTATCGATGAAGCGCCAATAAAGACTATTGAACGGGCAGGCATCGGGACCCGTGACTTTGGTTGGCTTGTAGCGGCACTGCTGACAATGGTTGCCCTGCTTTTGGATATATTTACCGCTTGCCGCGTACGGCTTGCTGGCAATGACAGCATTATCTCCGTAGAGCGCCATCCCCAAGGTATTCGGCAACTCCACCCATTCGTAAGCATCCACATAAACCGCTAGATACCAATCACAGACCTCCATTACGTCTAAGCCCGCGAGTAATGCGAAGTTACCAATAACCATAAGTCGCTGGATATGGTGGGCATAACCATGATCAAGCGACTGTCCAATAGCACGACTTAAACATCGCATCTCGGTGTTGGCATCCCAAAAATAGTGTGGCAGCCGCCGTGTTGCACCCAGCGTATTGCGCGTTTTGTACTCAGGCATTAACAGCCAATAGATGCCACGGATGTACTCTCGCCAACCGAGCACCTGACGAATAAAGCCCTCGGCCGCCGATAGCGAACACTTACCCTCGCGCCAGGCCTTTTCAGCGCGCTCACAAACAGCAAGAGGCTCGAGCAGGCCTGAGTTTAAGTACATCGAAATAAGTCCGTGAAACACCCACGGAGATTCCTCCACCAAAGCATCTTGGTAGGTACCGAAGTCAACGAGCGCGTTATCCACAAACCAATCAAATTGACGCTCAGCATCGGCTCGCGTTACTGCAAGACGAAACCTCTCGAGATTCCCCGGGTTGTCAGGAAACGTCGCGTTCACCGTATCAATCACCTCTGCTGTGATTGCATCGGGAGTAACATCGGGTCGAGATGGGATGCCGACTTGATTGCGCCAACCGACCCGATTGTCCGCATCATAGTTCCACTTTCCGCCCGCAGGCTGACCTTCATCCATCAAAATTTGATAGCGCTCGCGCATCTTTCGATAAAAGAACTCCATGCGAAGCTGCTTCTTGCCGTGAGCCCAGATTTCGAAATCTTCATGGGATGCCAGAAATCGATCATCCTCGAGTACCGTCACCGGCACACCGAGAGAGGATGGCCACGCCGTTCGCATCTGATTCACCAGGCGATATTCTCCAGGCTCGCAGATAATGACCTCGTTAGTTGCGGTCTGCGCCAGGACGTTACTAACCGCTTCCTCGAGACTGGCAACTCCTTGATCTATGGCGATGTAGTGGACGGTATGTCCTAATGCCTCAAGCTCAAGACGGAAGTGACGCATTGCAGCGAACAACAACGCTATCTTATGTCGGTTATGGCGAACGTAAGTGGCCTCTTCGACAACCTCCGCAAGCACAATAATGTCCCGCCCCGGTTGGGCCTGCTTTACGGCCGGCTGATTGAGACTAAGTTGGTCGCCAAGGACCAGGATGAGCTTGGATTCGTTCATGGGTAGGCTTACGATCGACAACTAGGTTTAGACGCATCAACCAGGATAAAAAGGTTATACATGGCTGCGCTTCGATTTCTGCTGACGCTCATCGCTATACTGGCGCTCGTCATGGTGGTGGCGATTTACACCCTCGGACCCGCCGCGCTGGAGAATACGCAAAACCGGATTGCCGGTGATAAGGGGCCCGCGCCCTCTCCCGATGCCCTGGCACTTCACCAGTCACTCGACATAGCTGACCTTCACGCAGATACGCTGCTGTGGTATCGATCACTCATAGAGCGTTCGGACCGTGGTCAGGTCGACTTGCCGCGAATGATCGACGGCAACATGGCTGTACAGATGTTAACCACCGTCACGAAATCTCCCAGTGGTCAGAATTACGACAGAAATTCAGCGGAGGCTGGCGATACGATCACCCTGCTTGCACTGGCACAGCGCTGGCCTTTAGCGACCCGCGACTCACTCTTTGCACGCGCCATTTACCAATCAGAGCGATTACATAACTTTGCCTCTGAGAGCCCTGATCTAGAAGTGGTGACATCCTCAGAGGAGCTAAAACAGGTATTGAAGGCCCGCGAGGCCGGTAGCAACGTTGTTGCTGGCTTATTGGGCACTGAAGGCTCACACGCCCTCGATGGTGATCTCGCCAACATCAAGCGACTCTATGACGCGGGCTTCCGCATGATGTCGCTTCAGCATTTCTTCGACAACAAACTCGGTGGCTCGCTTCATGGCGAGTCTAATGCAGGACTCACCGACTTTGGTCGCCAAGCAGTGCTGGAGATGGACGCCCTGGGGGTAATGATCGACGTCTCGCATTCCTCACCGCAGGTAGTTGACGATGTTCTCAAGCTTATTGAGAGTCCACTCATCGTCAGCCACACCGGCTTTAAAGGTCACTGTGATCGAAAGCGGAATATAAGCGACGCGCTGATCGCACGAATTGCGGCCCGAGGCGGACTCATTGGCGTCGGGTTTTGGTCCGAGGCAGTCTGCGGAGATGATGTCGCAGCCATCGCTGATGCCATTGCTTACGGAGTTAACACCTTCGGATTGGACGCAGTGGCGCTTGGATCCGATTGGGATGGTGCAGTGACTACACCCATTGATGCGAGTGATCTTGCCTACTTAACCTCGGCACTCATCAAACGAGGCCTGACCCCAGAAGAGGTCCACGCGGTTATGGGTGGCAACACTATCCGCTACTTACTGGAGCACTTACCGCGGACCGATTGAACGCAGTCCGTGAACTCCAGTAATCAAGACCTATCAACTCTGTGGGCAAAACAGACCGGCGCCCGGGACCGGTCCGCTGAAAGAGCCTCCCTTCAGAGGCCCGTCAATCCAAAGGCGGGGCTAAGCGTCGAGTAGCAGAGGCGCTAAGCGCTTTCGGTGATGCATCGCGTCGCCAAACTGCTGCTGACTGTAAGCCGCACGCCGGATAAACAGCGACGAGTCGCATTCCCAAGTGAAGCCAAAACCTCCGTGGAACTGCACCGAGCGATCGCCTGCGAATTGAATAGTCTCTGAGGCCTTGGCTTTTGCCATACGGCATGCAATCTCAGCCTCTTTACTCAGGGGACCATCATCGATTTCACTCGATGCGTGGTAAACAAGCGAGCGCGACTGCTCCATGCCCACGTAAATATCTACGGTCGGGTGCTTCAAGGCCTGAAAAGAACCAATCAACTTACCAAACTGCTTTCGCGTCTTGAGGTAATCCACAATGCCGGCGAGACAGGCGGAGGTGGAGCCCACGGCCTCTGCGGCCGTCAAAAGCGCACCGATTAACAGGTAGTCTCGAATGGCCGCATCGACCTTTGAACCGCTCAAAACACGTTGGGCCTTGATGCCGGAGAAGTCGATTGTTGCCGCACGCTTTGTTAAGTCGATGAGCGTATGTCCTTTTTGCGCATCGACGGACACGTCCTCCCCCGAAACCAGAGCCACAACAGCCTCGCCCGCTTCGTTTGACGCCACAACCGCAATCCAAGCAGCATGCGCCGCGTCAGAGACCATAAACTTGCTACCCGAGAGTACGCCTTGAGTATCGACCGTAACACCCATATTCGTGCCGCCCCAGTCGCTTCTATCAAGGTAGGCGACGGTTGCCGCACAGCCGCCTGAAATATCCTCAAGGATATCCTCTTCAGCAATACCGCCCGCGCGTCGAATTAACTCGGAGGCCAGTACGGTAGATACCAGCGGCGTGCCCATCAGTCCCTTACCCATCGACTCGACTACCGGTATCAGTGCTGCAATACCGAGTCCAGAGCCCCCAACAGACTCAGGCAGGTTTATGCCCGTCCAACCGAGCTCGACCAACTCCTGCCAGACCGGTTGAGAGAAGCCCTCTTCGCTCTCTAAAAACTTACGAACTTCGCTGCCGGGCGACTTGTCCTTTACGAACTCGCGCGCAACATCAAGGAGCATCCCCTGCTCCTCCGAAAAATTGATTTTCTTGCTTCCTATGATGGCACTCATCTCTCAGCCTCCTTAAGACTTGGGAAGGCCGAGCACATGCTCGCCGATGATATTGGCTTGGATTTGGGTTGTGCCTCCGCCAATGGTCGTACCAAAGTTAGCGAAGTAGGCACGCTGCCAGAAGCCACCTTTGTAAGACTGCTCGTCGTCCATAAAGAGCGCACCTTGCGCACCCTGAACGTGCGCACCCATCTGCTTCATGCGACGTGCAAATTCGGTATGTCGGTATTTGTTCGACAAAGCAATTCCGAACGGGTAGTCGGTGTTCAGTGCCGGTATCGCTGCTCTGCGATCGCTGATTGAGTTTGCTTTGGCTTCGATCGCGAACTTCACTAGCTCATCGCGGATCATCGCGTCCTCTAGAATCGGAGCACCATCGCGCTCGAAGTCGTGCATCGACTCCATGAGGTCTTCCAAAGTGATGGACTGGCTCATATGCGCGCTCGCCTGACCGGCAACCACACCACGCTCGTACTCAAGGGTCTTCATTGCCATGCGCCAACCGCCACCCTCATCACCCAAGAGGCAACTTGCTGGGATTCGGGCATCGGTGAAGAAGGTTTCGTTGAAGCCAAACTCACCGGTTACTTTTCTAATCGGTCGCGCCTCAACACCGTCCACTCTCATGGGTGCGAGGAAGAAAGACAAACCGTCGTATTTCCGAGCGGTGCTGGTATCCGTGCGCGCAAGTAAGATCATATGATCAGCGTAATTACCAAGCGTGGTCCAAACCTTACTGCCGTTAACGACATACTCGTCGCCGTCTCTCACTGCGCGGGTCTGAACGTTACCCAAATCAGAGCCATGGTCAGGCTCCGAAAAGCCCTGGCACCAGATCTCTTCGCCCGTCAGAATATTTTTGATGTAACGCTGACGATCATCCTCACTACCCACGTCTAGCAGCAGTGGGCCCGTCCAGTTGAGACCAATCGTGTTAAAGATAATAGGCGCGTTATGCGCCGAAAGCGCCTTATCGACAATACCTTGATACGCAGGATCAGCGCCCTGACCGCCGTATTCCGTTGGCCAGTGCATGCCCAAAAAACCCGCACTCCAGAGTTTGTGCTGCCACTCGCGCAGAAAGTCGAGCTGCTGTTCGGTGCCCACCTCCAAAAAGGTCAGTGGCAATAAAAAGCCAGGATTCTTTGGAACATTTTCCGTCATCCATTTGTCGATGTCGGTCTGAAAGTTTGTCAAGCTGGTCTCAGCTGTTGCCATAACTCTTTCCTTTCGTCTGTTTTCCTTGCTGATCCTTCAAGGTCCCCTAGAGCCCGTACTGCCGACTCGCCAAATCGCGCATAATCTCTTCAGAACCACCACCAATCGCGTTAACTCTCACCTCGCGATAAATCCGCTCAACGCGATTTCCGCGCATGTAACCAATACCACCGAGGATCTGCATCGCTTCACGCGCACAAAATTCCATCACCTCGCTGGCTTGGACTTTCAAGAGGGCGATGTCGCCTGCATTGGGCTCACCCGCCTCAATCGCCTCGTAACACATGCGAATGTATGCCTGAGTGGCATTTAGCTTCTGCTTCATCATAGCAATCTTGTGACGAATTACCTGGTGATCAGCCAGACGCTTACCGAACGTCTGGCGCTCCGTCGCCCAAGCCACCGCTTCTTCCATACAGACACGGCCGAGCGCCTCCATAGAAGCGGCCATGCCCATGCGCTCTGAATTAAAGTTCGTCATGATGACTTTAAAGCCATGGTTCTCTTGTCCAATAATATTCGAGACCGGTACCCGTACGTTGTCAAAATACAAGGTTGCCGTGTCAGAGGCCCACCAGCCCATCTTCTTATCGAGTGGCGTGCGCGAAAAACCCTCAGCATCGGTTGGAATCAGCAACATCGAAACACCAGCTGCGCCCTCACCACCGGTTCGGACGGCAGTAGACACGTAATTCGCGCGCATACCGCCTGTGATGTAGGTTTTTGAGCCGTTAACGATGTAATGATCACCGTCGCGAACTGCAGTGGTTTTCAGACTTGCCACATCCGAGCCACCCCCTGGCTCGGTAATACCCAATGAAATCCAAGATTCACCGCGCAGAACTGGCGGTGCAATCTCAGCCTTCATTTCCTCGGTTCCCCAATTGATGACCGGCGGAAGACCGATACCGTGGACCATGAGCGAGGCCGACAAACCACCTACACCGACGCGGGAAAGCTCTTCGTTGATGATCCAGTTATGCCAGCTATCGGTCTCCATGCCACCGTATTGCTCGGGGTAGCCCGCACCCAACAGCCCAACCTCAGCCGCCTTAGGCCAAAGTTCGATAGGAATATGGCCCGCCTCATCCCAGTCGTCAGCGTAGGGCATGATCTCTTTATCGATAAAACGTCGCAGTGCATCACGCCAGGCGAGATGGTCTTCTGTCAAATGGGGGTTCGGTATTCGGGCGGTGTCGAACGTAAGACTCATTTTATTTCCCAGGCCTCTTTTTTGTAGCCGAAGTTATAGGGGCCCAAAGGGGGCGAGTCAAATCGAATAACGCGTTAGAATAGCATCCGTGAGGCAGTCACATGCGTAGGGTGCTCTGAACGGTACTCACCTTGCCGCCTCGTTTTACCACAGGATTTTTTATGAGATTTATTGGTGCGTCGAATTACGACCACGACACCCAACCCAAGATCGGTGTTTTGCTCACCAACCTCGGCACTCCGGAGGCGCCCACGGCTCGAGCCCTTCGTCCTTACTTGAAGCAATTCTTGTGGGACCCTCGCGTTGTGGAAGTGCCCCGACTGCTGTGGTGGATGATTCTCCACGCGTTTATCTTGACCACGCGACCCAAGAAATCCGCCGAAGCCTATTCCGAAGTATGGACAGATCGTGGTTCACCGCTCCTCTACCATCTAGAAGATCAGGTGTCCGGTGTGGCCGAAAGTCTGAAACAAACCTGGGGTGACAGCGTCATTGTCAAAGGCGCTATGCGCTACGGGCAGCCCTCAATCAGCTCGCAAACACGAGCGCTGCTCCAGGAGGGTGTGCAACAACTCATCGTGCTCCCGCTCTATCCTCAGTTTGGCGGACCGACTACCGCATCAACCTTTGATGCCTTATCGGACGAACTTCAAGGACAACGCTGGCTCCCTGATCTTCGATTCGTCAGTTCGTACCACGACCATCCAGCCTATATTTCAGCGGTGGCCGACAGCATTCGGCAACATTGGGATGCCCACGGACGTGCCGATAAGCTTTTACTCTCGTATCACGGCATGCCAAAACGTTACCTGCTAGAGGGCGACCCTTACCACTGTCAATGCATGAAGACGTCCCGCCTCGTTGCTGCCGAGCTTGGACTGGAAGAACATGAATACATGTCGACGTTTCAATCTCGTTTTGGGCGGGATGAATGGCTAAAGCCCTACACAGATGAGACGTTGCAAGGCCTTCCAGAACAAGGCGTGAAATCACTTCAAATTATTTGCCCAGGCTTTTCTGCTGACTGTTTAGAAACCATTGAAGAGATTGGCATGGAAAACCGTGATTACTTCCTTGAAGCTGGCGGTGAGCGTTACGAGTACATTCCCTGTCTCAATGCGACGCCTCAACACATTCAGGTGCTAACTCAACTCGTCAATGAACAGTTAGTAGGTTGGAAGGCGCCTAAATACGATGCCACGGTCGCTAAGAAAGAGGCCCAAAAGCTCGGAAGCGAGTAGTGCCACCACGGACACACTAAAATAGCGCGTAAGGATAGCGCCCACTCGTATCGCCAAGGCTTCGATTGTTGATGGGTTCATTGATGGAAGTGCGGTTCAAATACCCCAAGCGCCAAGGCGATTAGCAACCCTGTGAGAAAACTGCCCGTTAATATCAGCTTATCGTGGCTGTGAAATTGGACCTCAGGCAATAGGTCGGCCAGTGCGATACACATAAACGCACCCGCTGAAAAGGCCAAAGCAGCCGGCAAGACACTGGCAATCGGACCACTGAAACCGAGATAAAAAACCAGCGCGGCAAGCGGACAGAGAAGTGCGAAGATCAGATTGACGATACTGCGCTGTCGCTCACTCCAGCCGTCGAGACGCATCATGGTCTCAATGGAGAGAGAGTCCAAAGGCTTGTGAAGCAAAATGGCAGCAAATACCCCAAGTCCCGGCAATAAAACTGTTGCCTGCTCGACACGCAGGATAGCGCCGAGAGCAATGCCATCCAATATCGTGTGAATACTCAACCCCAGGAACAACCCCATCCAACCCACATCCCGGGGGACGGGTGCCTGATCGTACGCCTGAGAGTGCGAATGTGCATGATCGTGCTCATTCACATGTGCGCAGGGCTCGCCCTCAATGGGTATATCGTGCTGATGAAAGTGGAATAGCCGCAACAAGAGCAACATGAATACCAACCCACCTACAACGAAATACATAGTGAGATCGATCGACTGACCCAACTCAACGCTATGGGGTATCAGGTGAAAACCCGCCACACCGAGCATCAGTCCCGCAACCAAGCTCATCACCAACTGGGTTTGCGTGTGAGAGAACTGATAACGACGCGGCAGCCATCCACCCAACCAAGAGGCCACGAACAGGGTAACGGCATAACTTAGAATCACTGTCATAAGGCGCCTGTCTACCTCACCGTGATGAGATTATCGCGATGTATCAACTCTTCGTCACCGCCGAAGCCCAAAATACTCTCAATGTCAGCAGACGAGCGACCCAATAACCTCTGAGTATCCTCACAACCGTAGTTGATAAGGCCACGGGCAATCTCATCACCCCTGCTATTCACACATCGGACAAGATCACCACGAGCGAATTCTCCTGAGACCGACCTCACGCCGACGGGTAACAGTGATCGTCCCGATGTCGTTATAACTCGGCAAGCGCCGTCATCCAGCACTAACTCGCCTCTGGGGTATAGCAAAGAGGCAAGCCACTGCTTACGAGCGGGCTGTGGCTCCTGTTCTGTGGTAAATAGCGTTCCTACCGCCAGACCTTGAGTCGCTTTACTGACTGAGACCGCGTCTCGTCCATCGGCAATTATTGACAACGTGCCCGATCTTGCCGCCAAGCGCGCTGCGCGAAGTTTACTGACCATTCCCCCACGCCCAAGCGTCGAACCCTCTGACACCATGGCGTCCAGAGCGGTATTGTGAGCATCGGTCTGATCAACCAGTGTTGCACTGGAGTGCGTGCGCGGATCTGCGCTAAAGAGTCCTTGCTGATCGGTCAGCATGAGTAGCGCATCAGCGTCGATGAGGTTTGCAACCAGTGCAGCCAAGGTATCGTTGTCACCAAAGCGAATCTCGTCGGTCACCACCGTATCGTTCTCGTTAACGATTGGGATTACTCCCTGGATCAACAGTCTCTGCAAAGTAGCACGCGCATTTAAATACCGTTCGCGAGATTTGACGTCATCGTGGCTGAGCAAAATTTGTGCACAGAGGACGCCCGCGGGCGCAAACGCCGCTTCGTAGGCTTGCACAAGAGAAGATTGTCCAACAGCAGCCGCTGCTTGAAGTTCGTCGAGTGCTGAAGGACGTTCAGAAATACCCAGTCGGGCCAAACCTGCGGCAACTGCACCGCTCGACACGAGGATTACCTCGCAGCCGCGCGCTCGAAGAGAAACCACATCCTTGGCGAGCTGTTGAATAAACGAATCACTGAGTCCCTGACCATTATCAGTAAGCACGGCGCTGCCAATTTTAATGACCCAGCGACGCGCGTTTGCGACGCTTAGGCGCGCAATCTCCAGCGTCGCTTGTTGGCTCTGTGAAGTGGCTTCAATCAACTTCGGTACTCGACCTCAACATCACTGTCGTCAAAGTCATCATCCTCGTCGCTGTCGGCAGCCTGTGCCATGCGCGTCGCTTTTCGTTCAAGTCGCAGCGACTCGATACGCTCACGCGCCTCGCTCTGCATCTGCATCTGCACATCTTGCTCACGAAGCTTCAATTCCTCGTCTTCAGCCTCTTGCTCGTTCAAGTACTCGATCGCAGTCATCAAATCACCGCTCAATCGATCGGTTTCTCGACCACTAATTGCTGAAATCTCATACACAGGACCGGTCCACTCGAGCGCCGATACGATGGCTTCTCGTCGCTCAGCTAAGGTCTCTTGGTCAACTAAATCGATTTTATTCAATACCAACCAACGGGGTCTGGCGGCGAGTGTAGGGCTAAAGCGCTCTAACTCACGCACAATCGATAGTGCTTGTTCCGCAGGATCGCTTTCGTCAAACGGTGCAACATCCACAAGGTGCAACAAAATTCGGTTACGTGTCAGGTGTTTCAGGAACCGAATACCCAGGCCGGCACCGTCTGAGGCACCCTCAATTAGCCCGGGAATGTCTGCAACAACAAAAGAGCGATAGGCATCAACTTTGACCACGCCCAAGTTGGGTACCAGGGTGGTGAAAGGGTAATCCGCCACTTTGGGCTTGGCAGCTGAGACCGCACGAATCAACGTCGACTTTCCTGCATTAGGAAGACCCAACAGACCAACGTCTGCGAGCACTTTGAGTTCAAGCTTCAACGTACGAGACTCGCCTAGCGTACCCTCAGAGAACTGACGAGGTGCTCGATTGATACTGGATTTATAGCGCGTGTTCCCGATGCCATGGAAACCACCCTGCGCAACCACGAGTCGATCGCCAGCGGCCTGGATGTCACCGAGAACCTCTTCGGTTTCTTCATCGATAATGGTGGTGCCGAGCGGAACAGGCAAAATGATGTCCTCGCCGGCTTTGCCTGTGCAATTGCGACCGCGTCCAGACTCACCGTTTTGTGCTCGAAACTTTCGCGTGAAGCGGTAATCGACCATCGTATTCAGCGACGCACTACCTTCTAGAATCACACTGCCACCGTCACCACCGTCACCGCCATCGGGACCACCCAGCGGGATGTATTTCTCTCGACGGAAACTGACACAGCCGTTCCCGCCTTTGCCAGCGTGGACTTCAATTACCGCTTCGTCGACAAACTTCACGTTATGCTCCTTTAGGCGATTTACCCTGTGGTAGATGACGCCCAAAAAAAAAGCCCCGTCGACTGACAGGGCTTCTTTAAAAATTTGCTGCTATCAGCCAGTCACAATACGAACTTGCTTACGATTCTGCGGTCCGCCTGTGTAGAACTCTACTTTACCATCTGCCGTCGCAAATAAAGTGTGATCTTTACCAACGCGAACGTTCGCACCTGCGTGGAATTTTGTACCGCGCTGACGAACGATGATGCTACCTGCTGAAACTGCCTGACCACCGAAGGCCTTAACACCCAAGCGTTTGCTTTCGCTATCGCGTCCGTTACGGGTACTACCACCAGCTTTTTTGTGTGCCATTAGACTACTCCCTGGTTATCCCTTGATGCCTGTGATTTTAACTTCCGTGTACCACTGACGGTGACCTGTCTCATTGCGGTAGTGCTTACGGCGGTTAAACTTAACGATTTTAATCTTCTCGTGGCGTCCGTGGCTTACCACTTCTGCTGTGACACTGCTGCCTTCTACAACAGGGGCGCCAATCTTCACATCTGCGCCTTCGCCGACCATCAATACTTGATCGAACTCTATGGATTCACCGGTAGCGACTTCAAGCTTCTCGAGCTTCAGAACTTCGCCTTCTTCAACACGGTGTTGCTTACCGCCACTTACAATTACTGCGTACATATCGTTTTCCTTCCAGTTAGCCTGCTCGCTGTGTGATAACCGCTGCGCGGGGCAGAGCGTAGGCACTCGAGTGTTGTCATAAACAAGGGCGCGGAGAATACGTGGTTTGAGCTGATAGCGCAAGGAAAAGGCATGATTCGCGCAATGTGAATATCCCACCTCGTGACAAGAAAGACGAGACCCCTTTATACTTCGCGCTCGCCCCGGAGATGTATCGTGATAAATAAAATAAGAGCCAGCGTAGAGGCCGAATTTGCTCAGGTAAACGCAATCATCATTGAGCAACTGCATTCTGATGTTGATATGGTTGAGAATGTGGGCCAGTACATCGTAGATGCCGGTGGCAAGCGCCTGCGCCCACTATTGGCGCTGCTTGCAGCAGCTTCACTAGGCGAAGTCACCGAAAAGCACATAAAGTTTGCAGCGGTTATCGAATTTATACACACGGCGACTCTCCTGCATGACGACGTGGTCGATATATCTACCCTCAGACGCGGCAGACCCACAGCCAACAGTGAGTTCGGTAATGCGCCGAGCGTGTTGGTGGGCGACTTCTTGTACACACGCGCCTTTCAACTGATGGTTCAGCTGGATGACATGCGTATCCTCAAACTCATGGCGGACGTCACCAATCTGATTGCCGAGGGTGAAGTCATGCAACTGGTTCGTGCGGGCGACCCTGACACGTCTCGCGAGCAGTACTTTGATGTTATTACTCGCAAGACGGCTATCCTCTTTGCCGCGGCATGCGAGGGCGCCGCCATGCTCAGCGGTGAAAGTGATGAAGTACGTAAGCGAATGCACGATATCGGCCTGAATCTTGGTATTGCGTTTCAATTGATCGACGATGTCCTCGACTATGAAGGCGACCCTGAAACAACCGGCAAGAATGTCGGCGACGATCTCAACGAGGGCAAGCCCACCCTGCCGTTAATCCACGCCATGCAGCATGCTTCATCCGCTGACGCAGAGCTTATTGCAAATGCCCTACGAACCAAATGTGCTGAACACCTAACTGAAATCATTGAGCTCGCGGCGAACACTGGCGGCATTGCGGAGACACGTTCTGCAGCAGAAGCGCACTGTGATCTCGTTAAAGACGCGCTCACGACATTAACGGCAAGTGCCGCCAAGACAAGCCTAGAAAACCTCGCTACCTTTTCATTATCCCGGGAGAGCTAATCGATGCTGCTAAGCAGTGACGCCGACATCTTAAGAACGGAGGCGTCGCGCCTCCGTGACGCATCCATCGCAGACCTGCTTTCTAACGAAGCTAATCGCGTTAGCGACCTAACGTTAACCGCCGCAGGACTCAGCCTCGACGCGTCGAAACAAAGGATTGATCGCGCCGCGCTCTCTGTGTTGACCCAAGCCGCCGATAACGCAGGTTTGTCTGGAGCTTTCGAGCGGCTTGCAACCGGTATTGAGGTCAATATCACCGAGCAACGCGCGGCATTGCATACACTGCTTAGAGGAACGGCAGCAACGGACTGTCCCGACCTCTACCGTGAGGTCAGCGAAACGCTGTCACGTATGCAATGTGCGGTAGACAATATTCACAGCGGCACCCACACGGGCGCCTCTGGGCAAGCTTTCACCGATGTTATTAATATCGGGATCGGCGGCTCTGACTTGGGGCCGCGTATGATCTGTAGAGCGCTCGATACGGACACCCCGAGGCTCCGCAGTCACTTCATTTCAAATGTTGATCCGCACGATCTCGATGTCGTTACACGAGATCTCGATCCAGCGACGACTCTGCTGATCATCTGCTCAAAGACCTTCACGACCGAAGAGACACTCACCAATGCACAGCGTGCACGTAAGTGGCTCACAAGTGGTGGTGTGCCGGAAGCGAGTATCGGTAGGCATGTGCTGGCCGTTACCACCAATCTCGATGCGGCGGCGGATTTTGGTATTGATGCAAATGCGTGTTTCCCTATGTGGGACTGGGTTGGTGGCCGCTATTCGGTGTGGTCAGCCATTGGGCTGGTGATTGCGCTGGGATATGGCTGGGAGACTTTTTCAGAATTACTAGAAGGTGCTCGCGCGCTGGATGAGCACACGCGCGAAGCTGAGCCGAGTCAGAATCTTCCGATGATGATGGCGATGTTGGAACTCTGGAACACGCGCTTCTTAAATACAGAAACACACGTTGTACTGCCCTACTCGCAGCGCCTTGAATATCTCGCTGACTTTTTACAACAGCTGACCATGGAGAGTAACGGCAAGCGGGTAACCTTAGGCGGGGAAACTATCAACGAGGTCACAGCGCCTGTACTGTGGGGCTCTGCGGGGACCATTGGGCAACACTCTTACTACCAATTGCTCCATCAGGGAAACCGCGCGTTTTCTGCTGATATCATTTTCCCGCTAACTAATGGCGATGTTGACCTCGATGCTCACCGAAAACTAGCGTCGAATGCCCTAGCGCAAAGTAGAGCCTTTCTCATTGGCCGCTCGCCTGATGAATCCAAAGCACTTGCAGCCGCAAAGGACCTGGCGTCCGAACTTGCCCCTCACTTTGAAATGCCTGGAAACCATCCTCACAATACGATTGTCATGGACGCAGTTACGCCCGCAACGCTGGGAGCGATGGTTGCCGCTTACGAACACAAGACCTACTTCCTGTCAGTCTTGATGGGTCTCAACGCCTTTGATCAATGGGGTGTCGAGCTCGGTAAAGTGATTGGGAAGCAAATTCGTGGCGCTTTGGAAACGGGTGAAGGTCTAGAGGCGCTCGACGCCTCGACCGCTACATTGGCAGCTGCCTGGCGAGACGCCAACAGCGATCGCTGAAGCACCGCAGTAAAAAGCCCAGGCGCAATAGCTATTCAGCCCTGTCGTTACAGCTCACTAGACAGCAAGGTGCGCTACTCGGGCATTCCAAAGACATTGCGTAAAAAAGCCCGGCTAATGCCAGGCTTTCTTATTCGGGCTGTCGTCGGCCCTGGCACCCAGCTCGTACCGAGGATCAGCTCGGGCGCCGAGGCTTAACAGGCGAGCAAGTTAAATTATCGTACTGGGTTACACTCGCTCAATAATAATTGCAGGCGCCATACCGCCAGCAGCACACATAGTGATGAGTGCGTATCGACCGCCCTGCCGCTCAAGCTCATCCAGCGCGGTACCGACAAGAATTGAACCGGTTGCACCGATGGGATGCCCCAGCGCCATGGCACCACCATTAATATTCACCTTCTCGCGATCAAGATCGAGGCGACGTATAAACCGTTCGGCAACGACGGAGAACGCCTCGTTAATTTCCCAGACGTCGATATCGTCTTTCGTCAGACCGGCTTTCATCAGCACTTTTTCTGCCGCAGGCACGGGCGCATTAAGCATAAGTGTTGGGCAATCACCCATATTCGCTGTCGCGACAATGCGCGCACGCGGTGTCATACCGGTTCGCTCCATGTAGGACTCTGATGCCAATAGCAGAGCTGCCGCACCATCGACCACACCGGACGAGTTACCCGCGTGGTGGATATGGTTGAACTCGGTGATTTCAGGGTAACGACGCTGAATCAGCGCTCCATAGGTTGTACCGTCTTCATCAACGGGTACATCACGGACCACACTGAATACCGTCTTGAGATCAGCCAACCCTTCTTTGGTCGTCTCGGGACGCGGAAACTCCTCGTGATCGAGTGCAACCGTGCCGTCAGGGTTTTTGACGGTAATCAACGATCTGTCAAAACGGCCTTCGGCAATGGCGCGGGCGGCGCGAGCTTGGCTGACTAATGCAAGGTCATCCACCGCATCGCGGTCGATTCCCTCGAGTGTGGCGATCGCGTCTGCACAAACGCCCTGTTGCGACTGTGGATGCATCGCACGAAGCTCAAGGTTTCCGGAATCGATCATCGGCGGCTTACTAGGGTCACCGATTTGAGAGTGATAGCTCATCATTTCGGTACCGCCGGCAATCACCAGGTCTTCCATACCTGACATGACCTGCGCCGCCGCTAGGTTGACTGTGGTGATACCCGAGCCACAGAAACGATCGAGGGTTACACCCGAAGAGCGAACGTCATAGCCCGCGTTGAGCGCTGCCATACGGCCTAAGTCGCCGCCTTGCTTGCCACTTTGGGAAGAGGTACCCCAGATGATGTCATCAACCTCACCAGTGTTGAGGTTGTTTCGCTCAGCTAGTGCCGCCAGGACAGTTGACCCAAGGTACGAGGGATGAAGATGTGCGAGCGCACCTTTTCCAACTTTTCCGATGCCACGCGGCGTGCGGCAAGCGTCTACGATATATGCATGTCCCATTAAGATTCTCCAAGTGGTGAGTGACACAGGCACTTGATGCCTATTGTTATAAAAATAAAAGGTAGCGTGATGGACTCAGAAAGCTCTACGCACACGTCTATCTTGATCCTCGTCTAACGCTAATAGCAGTGTCTTTCTTGGTCAAGATAAAGCGAGCCTGGTCAAGCCAAAGCGATCACACGCAGGCAGACTCGATCTCCTGACACTCAGTAGCCGTCAGCCTAGGATCGCTTTCTGCTGCCAAGCACTCAATCAGCTCCTCGCGGTTTTTTACGCCGAGGATCACAGAGCTTGGCCCGTCGATGGTGAGTGCGTATCGATGAGCCAGCCGCGCGGGCGTTTGCCCCCATTCGCTTGCAAGCTTGCGAAAACCTCCGGCGCGATTGAAGTCACGTTGGTCGGCATCATCGGCGGGTAACTCGCGATCCATTGCGGAGGTCAATGCCCCCGCTTGCACAGCTCGAATCGCCAGTGCTGGAACATCATGCTTGATGCACGCGTCTAATATCTTACGTCCATCGAAGGTCTCGGTGGTGTAAGCAATGTTACCCGCCGAGTTAAGCGGATTGACCACACATTGCACGGCGCTTGGTGGTGTGCAACCAGCAATCACTGCTTCCAGAGCAGACTCCTGCCCCAGCGCAAATCCCCAGCCCCCAATTTTTCCCTCTGCCATAAGCCGCTCAAACGCAGGAATTACGGATTCCAAAAGGTAGCCTCGTGGCGTTGCGAGCCGATCACGGTGCTCATCAAACCGGTGAAGTACATGGCCATCCTCTATTAACTGGGAGTGCAGAAAGAACAGGTCAGCGCGCTCAATACCCATAGTGTGTAGGGATCGGGTCAGCGATGCATTCAGCTTCTCGTAGGTAATTGAATGATCGACTCGGCCGAGCCTGTACTTGGTAGTGAAGTTCAGTTTAGACGTATCCATGCCCTTAAAGGCTTCACCAATTACTTCTTCGGCTTCCCCGCGGCCGTACATGGGCGCCATATCGAAATGGGTAATTCCACAATCTAGCGCTAGCCGCGCAGTTGCCACCGCCTCCTCACGAGACGTCGGACCCCAAACCTGCCCGAGACCTCCGCCACCCAAGGTCAATGCGCTTATCAAGCCAAAAGGTTTAAAGGGTCTCATTTCCATAGCAGGCGGCACTCCATCGAACAGCGCATTTTTTACTTGCTCGACAGGCTAGGTGGCCAGCAGCATTCCGTCAATTGACGGCATGTCAGAGGAGGGCGATCTTCCCTGAGTCAGGGATGTGCCTGTCACCCTCATCCTTGAAAGGCTTTGAACAAAGGTGCTTGGGCTTTCGGTGCTTGGGCTTTCGGTGCGAGAGCTCATGAGGCGCTTACCTAACCGTCGCGTGGCGGCCCTACGCAATGGAGAAGTTTGGACGTCAGTATCCAAACCAGCAGTGCTCTGCGGTCAAAGACTACAACTAAGCGATAGTGATTAAATTCACAGCTAACCGGAGCGGCGCACTCAAAGGCAACGCACTAAAGTTTCGCTGAGCGGCCCCTGCGAACGAACACTCAGCGCGAACAGTCAATCACACACGGCAGTTCTCATGCGATCCGTTGTTAAGCGGCATCGATAATCGCGAGTAACTCTTCAGTCTTTGATCGCATGAGCGCTTCGTCACCACGGCTCTCAACGTTTAATCGCACCACAGGCTCAGTGTTTGACATACGGAGATTAAATCGCCAATCGTCGTAACTAAGGCTCAAACCATCCATGTGCTCAATGGTGTTTGCGCCGTCGGCGTAAAGGCCTTCAATCTTCGTGATCAATGCGGGCGCATCTGCAACCGTCCGATTGATTTCTCCAGAGCAAGGGAAGGCGTGAGTGCGCTCCTCGACTAAGGACGCAAGCGTTTTGCCTGTGGTAGACATAATTTCAGCCACTAATAACCAGGGGATCATGCCGCTATCGCAGTACGCGAAGTCCCGGAAATAGTGGTGCGCACTCATCTCACCACCATAAACCGCATCAACCCGGCGCATCGTTTCTTTGATGAACGCGTGACCCGTTTTGCTCTGCTCTGCCAAACCACCCTCAGATTGAGCGATGTCGATAGTGTTCCAGGTAAGCCGGGGGTCATGAACCACGATTTGATCACCGCCCTTGGCAAGAAAAGCGGCCGCAAGTAATCCAACGACGTAATACCCCTCGATGAACTCTCCGGTGTGGTCGTAAAAGAAACAACGATCAAAGTCGCCATCCCAAGCAATTCCGAGGTCAGCTCCCGTTTCACGCACCAAGGCTGCTGAAGCGACTCGATTTTCCTCGATCATGGGATTAGGCACGCCGTTAGGGAAATTTCCGTCCGCCTCGTGGTGCAGTTTTATAAACTCAAAGGGCAGGTGAGGCTCCAATAAATCGATCACGCGACCCGCACCGCCATTGCCGGCTGTGCATACAATCTTGAGAGGCTTGAGCGCGGCGATGTCTATATAGCTCAGCAGGTGTTCAACATAAGCTACACTTGTATCGACTGGCTCATAACTACCGCGGACGGCAGCTGGCGTGAAGTCATCAATCTCCGCCCTCGCCTGAATCTCTTTAAGACCTGAGTCGCCGGAAATCGGCTTGGACTCTGCGCGCACGAACTTCATGCCGTTATAGTCTTTTGGGTTATGACTCGCGGTCACGCAAATACCACCGCCAACCTTGAGGTGCGAGGTCGCGAAATAAATTTCTTCCGTTCCGCACTGACCAATATCGAAGACATCGACACCCTGCTCCCGAAGCCCATCCACCAATGCGGCCTTTATCGACTGAGACGTAAGGCGAATATCGTGTCCCACCACCACAGTGCTCGGTTTGATTACCTCGGCGTATCCGCGGCCAATACGGCGGGCAATATCCTCGTTTAGCTCGTCGGGTATACGGCCTCGTACATCGTATGATTTAAAGCAGCGGATCAGCTCAGGCACTGTTGGGATTCCTCAAAGATCGAAATAAATGTTCTCGTAGACAAAATTCGTCGCCTCGACAAAGCCATGCACGCTACCACAATCAAATCGCTGTCCCTTGAACTTATAAGCCAACACACAGCCTTTGTTCGCTTGAGTCATCAGCGCATCGGTGATTTGAACCTCGCCATTTCGTCCCGGCGGTGTCTCGCGAATGATGTCAAAAATATCAGGTGTGAGTATATACCGCCCAATGACCGCGAGATTAGAAGGTGCGTCCTCCACGGAGGGCTTCTCGACCATCTTATCGACACGATACAAGCTATCACCCATCGGCTCGCCAGAGATAACGCCGTAAGCGCTGATCTGATCTTCAGGCACTTCCATCACCGCGACAATAGAGCATCGAAACTGGTTGTATAGCTCCGACATCTGCTGCAAGACACCGGCCCCTTCCTGATTAATGCAAAGGTCATCGGCCAGCACCACGCCGAACGCTTGGTCGCCAATCAGAGGCTCTCCTGTCAAGATCGCATGACCTAGCCCTTTCATCTCGCGCTGGCGCACCATGGTGAAAACGCCCTGATCTATCACATTGCGAATACCTTCAAGATACTTTTCTTTGGAGCTACCGGAAATCTGGTGCTCCAGCTCATAAGAAATATCGAAGTGATCGGCAATAGCTCGCTTACCGCGCCCTGTCACGAAAGCACAGTTTTTCATACCCGCAGCCAATGCCTCTTCCACGCCATACTGGAGCAAGGGTTTGTTTACGACGGGCAACATTTCCTTTGCTGTGCTCTTGGTCGCGGGCAAGAACCGGGTTCCGTAGCCCGCAACCGGAAATAGACACTTCTCAATCATTGTTGATCCTCCACGTACTGTGTAGCCGATAAAGTCCGACTATGACTCTCAATTTTACGCGGTGCCTTTTCCTCCGCGTTCCCTCCGCGCCTTTTCTCGCGGCAGCCTAGCACTGCTCACCGCCTGACATTTAAGCGGTAATAGGCGTCACTGGGGCGAGCGACCATAGACATCTTCAAAGCGCACAATATCGTCTTCTCCTAAGTAACTACCAGACTGCACTTCGATCAGTTCTAAAGGATATTTACCGGGATTGCTAAGTCGATGCTTGGCGCCAATAGGAATGTAAGTCGACTGATCCTCAGTTAAAAGCATGGTTTCATCGCCGTTCACAACCTCAGCAGTACCGCGCACGACAACCCAATGCTCAGCGCGGTGGTGGTGCATCTGCAGCGACAGTCGTTGTCCAGGGTTCACGACAATGCGCTTAACCTGAAAGCGCTCACCGACGATTAATGACTCATAGGAGCCCCAGGGTCGAAACACTCGATGGTGAGTATCTGCCTCGCTGCGAGTCGCAGATTTGAGGGCATTCACCAGGTTCTTCACGTCCTGCACCGAATGTCGATCGGCCACCATGACAGCATCGGCTGTTTCAACCACAACCAAGTCTTTAACACCCGTTGTCGTTACCAGCCGAGACTGACTACGGATGTAGCTGTTGCTCGTATTGTCGATGACCACATCGCCCTCGAGTACATTACCCGACTCATCTTTTGACCCCGCGTCCCACAGTGCAGACCAAGCGCCGATATCGCTCCAGTCACAGTCAAGCGACACAACGGCACCCTCGGTAGTGTGCTCCATGACCGCGTAATCAATACTGTCGGCCGGACTCATGGCAAAACTGTCGGCATTGGGTCGGATGAAGTCCAGGTCGTGCTCAGCGGCATTCATTGACTTGAGGCAAGCAGCAGCCATCTCTGGCTGGCCCGATACCAAAGCCGCGAGGTACGCTTCGGCAGAGAACATGAACATACCGCTGTTCCACACGTACTCACCTGAGGTCACATAAGCCTCTGCCGTTTTGGCATCAGGCTTTTCGACGAAAGCGTCGAGCGTGGCTACACATTCGGTGATCGCCGCACCGCGTTTGATATAGCCGTAACCGGTCTCTGGCCTCGAGGGGATCAAGCCAAAGGTAACCAACTTCTGCTTACTAGCTACGTCGACTGCCGCATTGACCGCATCGCGTAAATCCTCAGGACGACCAATGTAGTGATCGGCGGGCAAGACCAGCAAAAGCGAGTCCGGATCGTGAGCCAACGCAGCATGTGCCGCCAAGGCGATCGCAGGCGCGGTGTTCTTACCCTCCGGCTCGAGAATAATCGTCGACTTATCTATACCGATTTGACGCAGCTGCTCTGCCACCAAAAATCGGTGCTCGTCGTTGCAAACAATGATCGGATCAGTCTGCTCTAGACCCTCGAGTCGGGCGAGAGTTTGTTGGAGCATAGACTGCTCACCGATTAAATTCAGGTACTGTTTTGGTCGCCCCTGTCTAGAAACAGGCCAAAGACGACTGCCAACACCGCCGCAAAGTAAGACGGGTGTGATGGGTCTCATAAACTCCCCGGATAAGCTAAAGGTATGATTTGCGTTACGTTTGCTACTGTCTGTGCCAATAAAAGTTGCTCTTTGGTCCGACAAGAGTTCCAATCACGCCGAACTAGAACTCTACGCAATAAAGATGACGGAAGTATAGCAACCACGACTTAAACACGCCTTTTCTACCATTAAAGAGCAATTGTGACATCTTCCACTCCGCGTCGTGAAAGCAAGTGCAAGTCAGAAGCTATCTGAGGTACCCTATCGCAATGATTGAAGAATTTGCATTTACCCCTAAAAATGCCTACGCCAAAGACGAACTCGTCGCCTGCGGCATGGGTGATCTTTTTGGCCCAGGCAACGCCAAACTGCCAATTGATAATATGTTGATGCTCGATCGCATCACCGAGATCAATAGCGAAGGCGGCAAAGCAGGCAAAGGCCTAATTTTGGCGGAGCTGGATATACACAAAGACCTCTGGTTCTTTGACTGCCATTTTCCCGGCGATCCAGTGATGCCTGGCTGTTTGGGTCTCGATGCTATGTGGCAGCTTGTCGGCTTTTTCTTAGGCTGGCGTGGTAACCCCGGGCGCGGGCGCGCTTTAGGGTCGGGTGAGGTGAAGTTCACCGGGCAGATCCTACCCAGCAGCAAGCTGGTCACCTACAAAATCGAAATGAAGCGGGTCATCGAACGAAAGTTGGTAATGGGTATTGCCGACGGATCCCTCTCCGTCGATGGCCGAGAAATCTATACCGCGACCGACCTGCGCGTCGGCTTGTTCCAATCCACGGATAATTTCTAATGACAAAACGTGTGGTCGTTACCGGCTTGGGGATCGTCTCAAGCCTAGGTAATAATGCAGAAGAAGTAACGTCCTCTCTCAAGCAAGGTAAATCGGGCATCAGCTACAACCCAGCGCAAGAAGAAGTTGGCATGCGTTCCTGGGTTTCAGGTAAGCCTGATATTGATCTCTCCGAGCATATTGATCGAAAGCAATGGCGCTTCATGGGCGATGCTGCCGGCTATGCATTTTTGAGTATGGAGCAAGCGATTGCGGACTCAGGTCTCACGCCGGAACAAGTATCTAACGTACGAACCGGCATCATTGCAGGTTCGGGGGGCGCATCGAGTGCCAGCCAAGTAGAGGCCGCGGATATTTTGCGTGATCGCGGGCTGCGCCGTGTCGGTCCCTACCGTGTAACGCAAACCATGGGTAGCACTGTGTCCGCTTGCCTAGCGACCCCCTTCCAAATCAAAGGTGTTAATTACTCCATCTCATCTGCCTGTTCGACAAGCGCGCACTGTATTGGTAATGCGATGGAGCAGATTCAGCTGGGAAAACAAGATGTTGTGTTTGCTGGTGGCGGCGAGGAACTCGACTGGTCGCTAAGCTGTTTATTTGATGCGATGGGCGCACTATCCACTAAGTACAACGAGACACCTGATCGCGCCTCCCGTGCTTACGATGCGGATCGCGATGGTTTTGTCATTGCCGGTGGTGGCGGCATGCTGGTACTTGAGTCACTCGAGCATGCGCAAGCACGTGGCGCTAAAATCTACGCAGAGCTCGTGGGTTACGGCGCCACCTCTGACGGCCATGATATGGTGGCACCGTCAGGCGAAGGTGCAGTTCGTTGTATGCAACAGGCGATGGCAACGATCGAAGGAAATATTGACTATATTAATGCGCATGGCACCAGCACACCTGCAGGTGATATTCAGGAGCTGAAAGCGGTGAGGGCCGTTTTCGGAGACAGTACGCCTGCTATTGCTTCCACCAAATCGCTTTCAGGTCACTCACTTGGCGCAGCCGGGGTTCAAGAAGCGATCTACTCACTGCTGATGATGGAAAACGACTTCATCGCAGCGTCCGCCAACGTTGAAACGCTCGACGACGGTGCCGAGGGCATGGACGTCGTAACCGATGTGCGAACAGGCGTTAGGCTGAACCGTGTAATGTCGAATAGCTTTGGCTTTGGTGGCACAAACGCAACGCTTGTCTTCCAACGGTTTGAGGACTAGTAGAGCCGTTAGATTGTTATGACAGCTAACGTCACCTTTTATTGAAAGACGCCCGATTGAGGGCGTTTTTTTATACTAGTCAGCTACGATTATTTATCCGCTTCGATAATCCCTGAATTTTGCTTTTTGATTGGCGATTGTTGAGTTGCAACTCTCCCTAACGTCACAGACTAAAAGCAAATCTCGCAGAGGGCGACTACCCAAAATCGAACCCGTACCTTTTGAGGTTCTAGACTTCGCCCTTCAGCACCTTCACAAAGTTACAGGGCCGGTGTTCGACGTCCAGCTGATCCCGAATCAGGCCGTTCCATGCGGTTTTGCAAGCACCCGTTGATCCCGGCATGCAGAAAATAGCTGTTCGATTAGCAAGCCCTGCAATAGCACGCGACTGGACCGTGGAAGAACCTATTTCCTCAAAACTCAGCGCACGGAATACTTCACCAAAGCCCTCGATCGTTTTATCAAACAGCGGTTGAACAGCCTCGGGCGTGGAATCCCGCCCTGAAAACCCTGTTCCGCCGGTCACCAAGACCGAGTGAACTTCAGGGTCAGCAATCCATGTAGAAAGCACGGCTCTAATCCGATAAATATCATCAATAACAATGCTACGGTCTGCCAGCGTATGTCCGGCGTCCAGCAGTGCATCTTCTAAGAATTGCCCCGACGTATCCGTCTCTGGCGTTCGTGTGTCGCTCACCGTCAACACCGCCACATTTAATATGCCACTCATGTTTTTTCGATGACTCCCTCACCTGACACATACAACTCAAGATAACGGGTTACCGCACGGTCAATAAAATTGCGCCACGGCAATTGTTGAATCCCAAACTCACGCCGAATCTTACTGCAGTCAAGCGTGTGATTGACCATCGGTTGAGACTCGTCGGTAACATCTTCCAGCAACTCTCGACCATCTACAAACGGCCCATACTGCGAGGCGCAAGCCATCGCCGCCTCTGCAAAGTCGAGATAACCCGTTTCACCGAGGCTACAGTAATGGAAGATACCGTGACGAGGCGCTCCGGTGCTCATTTGATCGAGTATACCCATACAAACACGGGCAACTTCGGCCACATGCACTGGGTTACCCTGCAGTCGATCCGAAACATGAACAACTTGTCCGCGTCTCAAGGTATCAAGCGCTGTGCATAAAGCGTTTGGTCGCCGCCCAGCAAAAAGGCGTCCCAACCTCAAAATCAGAACATCGTCCAAGTATTCTGCGAGCGTCTGCTCAATTTCTAGCAGCACAAGCCCCAAGCCCGATTCGACGTCTGGCGTATCTTTCTCAAGATAGGGGCGCGTCATCTTCCCAGAGAAAACAAAGGCACTCGAAAGGTATAGGTAACTGGCGCCAATACGCTCACAAGCCTGGGCTAACCAGGCACTGCGCTGCACATCTCTTTGTCCAATGCGATCCGAAGAATCTATTTGCGTCACGATCCGAGCGTCTAGTACAACGTCTGGCGCGGCGTCCCTGATGAGCCGGCGAACCTGTCGCTCTCTACCCCACCGGGTGTTATCGAGACTGACGCCTAGCAGCTCGTGTCTGCGAAGCGGGTTTGCAAAGGCGCTGATGGAATAACCCACCGGAGTGTCATTACCCAAAACGAGCACGCGCATGACGTTAAAACACCTTCATTAATGTTTTGGCATTACGTTCTTGGGTTGGCAATGTTTGGCTATACAGCACTCAATCGACTAAAACGGAATATCGTCTTCTGGGAAGTCAGCAGGCTGAGACATCGGTTGAGGAGCGGCATAATTTTGCGCCGGTGCAGGTTGCCCACCTTGCTGCATAGGTGAAGGGCTCGGAGCATAACCTCCGTCGTCTTGGCCCATATTGCGGCTATCCAACATCTGCATCTCATTGGCAACAATTTCAGTCGTATACCGATCCTGACCCGATTGGTCTTGCCACTTCCGAGTGCGCAGTGAACCCTCTATGTAGACCTTGGAACCCTTTCTCAGGTACTCAGAGGCAATCTCTGCCAACCGGTTAAAAAAGACGACTCTGTGCCACTCGGTCCGCTCCTGCATCTGTCCGGTGTTCTTGTCTTTCCAGGACTCCGAAGTCGCAATACTAATATTGGTGACGCCCCCACCTGAGGGTAGAACACGGTGCTCGGGCTCCTGCCCCAGATTACCCACCAAGATAACTTTGTTAATTCCACGACTGGCCATTTCTTTCTCCTAAGACTATCTAAGGTATTCACCAACGCATTTATTTTTGCAGTGGTTTATACACTTGTCTGTGTGCATCTTGCTGCACTGCGGTCTGCGCCAGCAAACCCCTCTCTCATCGTCATACTATATCAATCAAGCGCTATCTGCGGGAGATCTCAAGTGCTCTTTATCTAGCCGCAACAGTCTCGGGTGACGCCAAACGCGACAGACTCAAAAGCATGCCCCAGATTAGGGTCACTATAGCCATACCCACCCATACACCAAAAGCACCAACAACATCGAGTAATGCGCCACCCATTAGGCCACCGATAAATACGCCGATAAACTGCGACGAGGCAAAAACACCCATGGCCGTGCCGCGTGCACTAGCAGGCGCATAAATCGAGGCGAGTGACGGCAACATAGCCTCGAGCGCTGTAAAGCCCGTAAAGAAAAGGCACAGGCCAGCAAGTGTGGGGGCCCAATCGCCAACGGAGAGCAGCAAAACCCCCAAGAAAAGGACACCAAGACACTGCAGCAGACTGGCAATCGGCCTGTCCATATAGCGTCTTCCCTGCACCAACCAATAGATGCCGGGAACGGAGAGCAGCAAGGCACCCAAATAGACCAGGGCATGGTGCTCTAGCGCGATTCCTGCCTCAGTTTGGAGACTGGTTGGCACAACCACAAACACCGCCATGAGCGTAAGGTGTAAAAAAAAGATGCTAAGGTACATGAGGTTAAGCGACGGAATGCTTAACACTTGAGCGAGTCTGGAACGTTGGAATCCCGATCCATCAGCCTGCGCCTCCCTTTCAAAGCGCTGCGGCTTAGGAAGAAAAAATACGACCGCTACACCCATCACAGCCAAACACGCTGTCGTCGCAAATACCATTTGAAGGCCGCCGACGCTTGCAAGCACTGGGCCCAAAACAAGCGCAATTCCAAAGGCAATAGCGATACTGCCACCAATAATGGCACTGGCCTTTGCTCGCTGCTCCTCGCGGGTATAGTCAGCAACCAGCGCCATAGTGGCAGAGGCAATGGCGCCAGCGCCCTGCAAAAACCGCCCGAAAATGACGCCCCAAATACTTGAGGACATCGCCGCAACCACGCTACCGAGTGTCAGCATCGAGAGTCCGAGGATAATGACCAATCTGCGATCAATCCTGTCTGATAACCAGCCCATGGGGATCTGTAAACTGGCTTGCGTTAAGCCATAGGCACCGACAGCAAGGCCCAGTAGGAAGGGCGTAGCGCCCGTGAGATCTGCGCTGTAAATCGCGATCAAAGGCAACACCATGAACAATCCCAGCATGCGGACTACGTAGAGGGTCGCCAGCATTGAAACGGCACGCGTTTCATTCGAGGAAAAGGACGTCACGAATAAGCACCTTGAGTAAAAACATAGAGTATCACGATCGCGACAAATCTCGTGTAACGCAGTCTGCGGTGTCTCGATACGCGTATACTCTGCAGCTCGCCTAATCTGCGAGCAGCGAGAGATTTCGGGTCACTGAGTCCACAAAATGTGGTCGCCAGGGGATCAGGCAAGAGACAGCACATCACGCATAGAGAGCCCAGCAGTATGGATACCATTCAGGTTCGCGGCGCGCGCACCCACAATCTAAAGAATATCGACCTGGACATACCTCGCGATAAGTTGGTGGTAATCACCGGTCTCTCTGGCTCGGGTAAGTCCTCGCTGGCGTTCGATACGCTATACGCCGAGGGACAACGTCGCTATGTCGAGTCGCTATCTACCTACGCCCGTCAGTTCCTATCGATGATGGAAAAGCCCGATATGGATCATATCGAGGGCTTATCACCCGCCATCTCAATTGAGCAAAAGTCGACCTCGCATAATCCTCGCTCCACCGTTGGCACCATCACCGAGATTTACGATTACCTTCGCCTGCTATTCGCTCGCGTTGGGGACCCACGCTGCCCGACACACGGTGTGACGCTTAAAGCACAAACCGTTAGTCAGATGGTCGATACCGTGATGGCGATGCCTGAGGGCGAGCGACTCATGTTATTGGCGCCGTTAGTGCGTGATCGTAAAGGTGAGCACTTACACGTCTTTGAGCAGGCACGCGCTGCGGGCTTTATTCGTGTGAGAGTTGATGGGATTGTGTGCGACCTCGACGACGTCCCCGAGCTCGACAAGAAAAAGAAACACCGCATCGATGTGGTGGTTGATCGCTTCAAAGTTCGCGAAGACTTGGCGCTGCGCCTTGCTGAATCGTTCGAGACCGCGCTTGAACTCACAGACGGTTTGGCCAGCGTTTCGCCGATGGATGGCGACGGTAAAGAAACCCTCTTTTCAGCGCGCTATTCCTGCCCGCAATGTGGTCACTCAATCGATGAGTTAGAGCCAAAGCTTTTTTCGTTTAACAACCCGGCGGGGGCCTGCGAGAGTTGCGACGGCCTGGGAGTTACGCAGTATTTTGACGAAGCCCGCGTAGTGGCACATCCCGAAGCGAGCCTTGCCGCAGGCGCCATTCGCGGCTGGGACCGACGCAACGTTTACTACTTCCATCTGCTTACATCGCTCGCCAAGCACTATAACTTCGATATCGACAAGCCCTATCAGGAACTTTCGCCTGAGCATCGCGACATTCTCTTGCATGGGAGTCGCGGCGAAGAGATCGAGTTTGCCTACATCAACGATCGCGGCTCTGTGTTCAAACGTCGTCATGCCTTCGAGGGCATCCTCCCTAATATGGAGCGGCGTTATCGTGACACTGAATCGTCCGGTGTCCGCGAGGAGCTCTCGAAGTATGTATCCACCGCCGCCTGTCAAAGCTGTCAGGGCACCCGGTTGTGTGCCGATGCGCGCAGTGTCTACGTTGATGGCAGAACACTTCCGAGCATCACTGACCTCCCCGTTGGTGAGGCTCACGCGTATTTCGAGGCACTCGAAATGGAAGGCCGGCAGGGCGAAATTGCCGATAAAATTCTTAAAGAACTCCGGGCCCGCTACCAGTTTTTAGTTGATGTCGGTCTCAACTATCTGACGCTCAACCGCAGCGCAGAAACCCTCTCAGGTGGCGAGGCTCAGCGCATTCGTCTGGCGTCGCAGATCGGCGCTGGGCTTGTGGGCGTTATGTACATTCTGGATGAGCCCTCGATTGGCTTACACCAGAGGGACAACGAGCGGCTTTTGAAAACACTGACACACCTGCGTGACATTGGAAACACTGTCCTGGTTGTGGAGCATGACGAGGATGCGATCCGAGCAGCTGACCACGTGATCGACATCGGTCCGGGTGCGGGTGTGCACGGCGGCACGGTTGTTGCCGAAGGTCCGATGCAGGCAATTATGGATAATAAGAACTCTCTCACGGGAGATTACCTCTCGGGCCGGCGTGAAATCAGTGTCCCTAAAAAGCGCAGAAAAGCGGATAACAATAAACAACTCGTTATTGAGGGCGCGACCGGCAACAACCTGCAAGACGTAACACTCAACCTTCCGGTAGGCTTATTGACCTGCGTAACAGGCGTTTCTGGCTCGGGTAAATCCACGCTCATTAACGGCACCCTTCACCCCCTTGCGGCGACCGTGCTGAACGGTGCAACGACGTTGCGAGCAGCGCCCCACAGCGATTGCAAAGGTCTTGATCACTTCGATAAGTGTATCGACATTGACCAGTCGCCGATCGGCCGCACACCGCGTTCTAACCCCGCAACCTACACAGGTATTTTTACGCCGGTTAGGGAGCTCTTTGCAGGTACGCAAGAAGCGCGATCACGAGGTTACAAGCCAGGTCGCTTCAGTTTCAATGTCCGTGGGGGTCGCTGTGAAGCCTGCCAAGGCGATGGCGTGACTAAGGTTGAAATGCACTTCCTACCTGATATCTACGTGCCTTGCGATGTCTGCAAAGGCAAGCGCTACAACCGAGAAACACTCGAGATTAAATACAAAGGTAAAAATATCGCCGAAGTACTCGATATGACAGTAGAAGACGCGCTTGATTTTTTTGAGCCGGTGCCATCCATCCATCGAAAGCTCCAAACACTGATGGACGTTGGCCTCACCTATGTCCGGCTTGGGCAGGCAGCGACGACTCTATCAGGCGGTGAAGCCCAGCGAGTGAAGCTCTCGCGGGAACTCTCTAAGCGCGACACAGGCAGCACGCTCTACATCCTTGACGAGCCGACCACAGGTCTTCATTTCGAAGACATTCGTCAGCTACTCGAGGTGCTGCACCGATTGCGCGATGGCGGCAATACCGTCGTCATCATCGAGCACAACCTCGATGTAATTAAGACCGCCGACTGGATTGTGGATCTTGGTCCTGAGGGAGGCTCGGGCGGCGGGCAAATCATCGCCACGGGAACGCCCGAAGCCGTTGCAGCAAATAAGAAATCACATACAGGTCGGTTCTTAGCGCCGCTGTTAAGCTAGTCAGTTCACAGGCGCGTTAGCAGGCATGCTCGCGTTCACTTTTGTGTTAGTCGCAAGGCTAAAATCAGGAAAGATGGGATTGCTAAGGGCCTACTTGGCGGTTCTTAAGTTACAGGTGCTTAAGAAGACACTTGGGACTTCATAACGGTTACTGCCATTGCCTGTTAGAAAACATACGTTGGAGCTCGCCATGACCACATTTTCTAGTATCTCGAACGCCTTATTTCCGAGAATAGAGACCTGCGATCAGAACTATCCAAAAGACTAGCTTGGAGCCCGAGGCTTTAGCTCTCGGCTATTATTCTGTGAATACAAAAACCTAGGTAAAAAAAAGCCCGACTAATGCCGGGCTTTCTAAGTTCAGCGGTTCTTAAAAGCGCAGCCCTACAGATAGACCGTAAGTACGTGGCTCGAGAATGAACTGGTTTGTGAACAGACTTGATACTGACGAGGTCAGGTAACCGCCTGTGATATTGTCATCATCCAAGATGTTACGAACCCAAACCTCTGCGTACCAGTCCTCACCCATCAGGCGAGCATTGGCATTCCACATTGACCAGTCCTCGATCTCTGTGCCTGCATCATTGAAGTTTGTGGTGTACATCTTGTCCTGCCAGTAGTAGTTGGTCTGCATGGCCAAAGGCATGCCCGCCATTTCTGAACGGTAGATCAGGCCGATGTTATAGTTGAACTCAGGCGTCAGTGCAATCTGATTGCCCTTCAGGCTCTGACGGTAGCCGGCACAAGGGAATGGCTCGGGCTGGTCACAGCGGCTGTAATCAACTGGCACTAAATTACCACTTGCATCAGTGTAAGGAACGATAAAGTTCACACCATTCACGCTGGTAACACCCTCGGTAGTACCACGTGCGTTGGGGTTAGCTGTATCAACTGTCTCAAAGTCACCGATTTCAGCTTGAACCCAACCGAAGTTAGCAGTCACTTCCAGGTTTTCAGTTGCTGCCCAACGGAACTCTCCCTCCAGACCTGTGATCTCAGCGTCTGAGTTTTGGTTCAGTGAGGTCACCGAAACAATCTTTGACTGTTGCATGTCTTTATAGTCGTAATAGAAGAACGCACCGTTAAACTGTGCGGCACCGTCCATAAAGGTTGTCTTCAGACCCAGCTCGAAGGCATCGACAAACTCAGGTGCGAAACCCAAGTTGCGCGGATCGCCACCCGCCGCAGGATCCGCCAAGTCGTCATCAACCGAAATCGGGTTTACACCGCCCGATTTGAAGCTAGACGACAAGGTACCGTAGACAAGCGTGTCTTCACCCATGTTATAGGTCGCGTTTAACTTCCAAGTGAACTCATCCTGATCATACTCTGGGAAACCGTAAGCATTGTCCTCAGAATCGAGCGGAGGAAGATCAGCAAACGTAACGTAAATCGTACGCTGCTTACTCTTCTTGGTCTCATCCGAGTAACGTGCACCAAACGTCAAACGAAGGTCTTGGTTAACGTCCCAGTACAACTCACCGAAGATCGCCTTTGCGTCTAGCTGATAGCGACGTGTGTCGTTCTCGTAGCCCTGCATGTGTGGATTGACCTCATCATGCGGATTATCGGCGCCGAAGGGCGCTGGGAAGACAGCGGGATTAATTGGCAGTACCTGTCCGGGGAATGCAAGACCTGTACTTCGCACCACGTAGCGGTTTCGTGATTCATAATCGAGCATCATGCCACCCAACAAGAAGTTGAGGTTACCATCGTAGTTAGATTGGATCCGGAACTCGTGTGACCAACCTTCGTTACTTCCGTACGACTCATCAGCACCGAAGTTTTTACCGGCAGTTGTCAGTGTTCCGTCAGGCATAAGCACCGGAATACCGGCTCCATAGCCACCTAGCAATGCGCTGTTACCCGCCCACAATGCGGTGCCGGGCGCCAGGCTTTCGACCATAAACGGTGCGAGTGCGTCAATACCTGTTGCTGCACCCAGCGTTCCCGCGTCAGTAACGCCCGGGATTCCGCAGGTGTCCGGTCCAACACCAGCAAGCCCACAGAGCAGCGCTTGATACTCTCCACCTGTTAAGGCTGTAGCGTTACCCAGATCGACAAACGTATCGAGCGTTGGCTGCCAGTTACCCGTGGCTGCGCCCTTCTCGTAATCTTCGGTAGAAGAGAAATAGTTCTCAGTGTAACCAGTAGACCAGTTAAAGCTCAGATCGCCCATATCATGGGAAATCTGAAGCTGGAACATCTCTTCCTCAGCCTTGTAAGTCGGCTCGTAGTCCATGTTCACAACACGACGGTCATCCGGATTGTTGTCAAACAGGAATGCCTGTTGGAAAGCCGTAGTACCCGCAACGACATTACCCAACAAAGCAGCATTGTTAGGATTGCCAATACCCAAAAGCGCCGCCTGGCCTAACAGACCTTGAACGTTCGTGTTGATGGTCGAAATGGTACCCATCAAGGCATCAGCAATACCGCCCTGGTTGGCTGTATTGTAAGTGGGGTTGCCAGGCAGACATCCGAGAATTGCATCCGGGTCACGGTTACACGCCTGCTTCTGCGAGCGCATACGTGAGTCGTCTTCCTCGAACTTGCTGTACATGAAGTTGACTTGCGTGTCGTCACCCGCGTCCCACGTCAGCGAAAGTCGGCCAGACCAAAGGCTACGGTCATCGACGTCGTTACCCGTGAATTCATTCTCAGTGAAGCCGTCACGCTCAAGCGACATGCCGGCGATTCGCAGTGCCAACGTATCGCTCAACGGCGAGTTCACGTGGAACCGTGCCTGAGTAGCACCGTAGTTACCCACCGTTCCATCGAGGCTCGCACTGAACTCAGAAGGATCTGCTTTCGCGGTGATAACGTTGATAACGCCACCAGTGGTGTTACGTCCGTACAGAGTACCCTGAGGGCCACGCAGTGTTTCCACACGCTCCACATCGAGGTACTGCGTCTCAAAAATCCGCGTCGCTACCTGGTAAATGCCGTTTACGTGGATACCAACGCCCGTGTCACCAAAGGTTCCAACAGCACCGGAACCGATACCCCGAATTCGGATATCTTGGCTGGTGAAGTTACCCTTTGTAATGGTGAGGTTTGGTACCGAGAACTGCATCGCTGATGCGTCGTTGATCAATTGCGCATCGAGCTGGTCCTGCGTAAAAGCAGAAACCGCGATGGGAGTGTCTTGGATGGATGCTTCGACCTTTGACGCAGTGACAACAACTTCCTCAAGTTTCTGAGCCTGTGACAAGCTAGTCAGCGACAGTGAGCAAGCGGCTACAGCTACAGCCAGCTTATTTGCGTGAGACTTCATACGCTCTCCTTTAGTAATAGACACGAGGAATCTCCGGTGATTCGACGTTTATTTATTAGACTTATTTATAGCCCACATATCTGCAAGCTATCACCGCTTAACCTATTACGGTTTCCGAACGATGACAAGCCCTGAATTAAGGCAATTTAGTCATAAAGACAGGCACGTAATAGCATGTTGAGGGAGTGCAAAAACAGATGAACGGAGATAAACTCGGCCAAAAATGATTTCCCAACCGACGTGGCGTGTATGGGTGGGCAAATGGGAAATCCCATTTGAAAATAATAAGGAAAGCCCTATGAGTACTGCCTCACCTCCCTTAACTGCGGCGGTTGCCGACATCGATGTAAGCGACCCCACTATTTATCTTAACGACACCTGGCCAGCCTATTTTGAGAAGTTACGCGCAGAGGACCCTGTTCATTTCACTGAAAATAAGCTCTTCGGCGCTTTCTGGTCGGTCACACGCTATGAAGACATCGTGGCGGTTGATTCGAATCACGAGGCTTTCTCGTCCGAGCCAGCTATTACTATCGGAGATTACGGTGATGATGTGCCGGTCGAGCAATTTATTGCGATGGACCCACCCAAGCACGATGTGCAACGTGCGGTAGTTCAACCCGTAGTAGCACCTAAAAACCTAGCGCAGATGGAGTCTCTCATTCGTACTCGCGTGACAGAGATGTTCGACGCACTACCCATCGGTACACCCTTTGACTGGGTGAGTAACGTCTCGGTTAATCTTACGACTCAGATGCTCGCGACAATTTTTGGATTTCCGTTTGAGGATCGCTCGAAGCTAACCTACTGGTCCGATATGGGCGCAGCTATTCCTGAGATCGCGGGAGGGGACGGATCAGTGGATGAGCGAACCGAGGCCTTGCATGAGTGTCTCGCATACTTCACCGAACTGTGGCATGCGCGTGCCAAAGGCCGGTCAGATTCGATGGACTTTATTACTGCATTATCCAATCACCCAGACACTCGAGACATGGTTGATCGGCCGCTGGAGTATCTAGGTAATCTTTTACTGTTGATCATTGGCGGGAATGATACGACTCGCAATAGTCTCTCAGGGGGTGTGCTTGCGCTCAATGAAAACCCGGATCAATTCGATAAGCTCAAAGCTGACCATGGCCTCATTGGATCGCTCGTTCCTGAAATCATAAGGTGGCAAACACCGCTCATGCATATGCGACGTATTGCGACACGGGATGTTGAGCTAGGCGGCAAACTTATCAAAAAGGGCGACAAGGTGGTGATGTGGTATGTCTCCGGCAATCGCGACGATACCGTCATTCAAGATGCCAACAAATTCATCATTGATCGCGCTAATCCGCGCCAACATCTCTCATTTGGTTTTGGCATCCACCGATGCATGGGCAACCGGCTGGGTGAGATGCAGCTACGCATCGTCTGGGAGGAAATTCTCAAGCGTTACAGCCACGTGGAGGTTGTGGGCAAGCCGAAGCGTGTACTCTCTAATTTCGTCCGCGGCATAGAGCACATGGAAGTGATTCTTCACGCCAAGTGACAGGGCATATGATCGGCGTGTAGTGATGTGGCTAGGGGTGGCAAGGCGTAAAAGTGGCGAGGTGTGTAAAGATACACGCCAAAAAGCGCTAAACGTTAAACCTTGGTGGCTTTGATAGTCGCCATGGCTTGAGACGAGGGTTGCCAATTTTAGGTAGTAATCGCTAACTCACAGTCTCCAACGCTCATAAAGAGCCGGGCAAGAAAGAACACCGACATACCTAAAAAAAACGATGGGACAGACAAAAATGAAGCAATACCTTATCGCCGGCATCGCGGGCATGTTAGCTAGCACCGTCCTCGCTCAACCCGTTACAGCACCCACCGATCAGCGCGCGAACCCAGCTGTACTTGCCCACCAGGCAACGCTCATTCCAGGTCTGCAAAAGCTGGGAACACGCGTTTATGGCGCAGAATTCATGGGGTTTGCCAACTTTGGTTTCATTGAAACGGACAACGGTGTCATTGTGGTGGACGCCGGTTGGTTCCCCACCCCGACAGCGAACGCTTACGCATTGCTGCGCGAGCAAACTGACAAACCTGTTATTGCCGTTATCTATACACACTTACACATGGATCACTACGGTGGCATTCAGTCGATCTTATCCGGGGAAAGCGCGGAAAACATTCCTGTTTACGGGCCCGTGAACTGGGAAGCCACCATCGCTATGGGCCAGAGCGTCACGCATAAGGCCACTCTGCGGCGGGCGTTCATGCAAATGGGCATTCCGATCCCCGAAGGGCTCGAAGGCACTGTTGGCAGCGGTATTGGTCCAAGTCCTCGCCTCGAGTCATTCGATACGTTGACCTACCCCCCCACAATCGAGGTTACAGAAAAGCTATCCGTCACGATTGATGGCGTGGACTTAGAGATTTTCCCAGCCGAGGGAGACGTACCCGAACATTTATGGGTGTGGCTGCCTGAGGAGCGGGTTTTATTCAGTGGCGATTCACCGCCGCACGGTGTTTTCCCGGCGGTAGAAACCGCGCGGTTTGAGATGGGTCGGAACCCCAACAAAATGATGGCCTCGGTTCAAAAGACCATCGATCTCGACCCTCTCGTTGTCGTACCGGGTCATAGTGCAATCCTCAGTGATCGCTCAGAAATTCGTGAGCTGATGACACTGACCCGAGATGCGATTCAATTCCTCATCGATCAGGTTGACCGTTTTTATCTTACAAACAGATCAGTAGACGACCTTCTGAATACGATAGATCTTCCGCCCTCCATCGCTAAGCACCCACAACTCCAGCCCTACTACCACCGCTGGGAGTGGATGATGCAACAACGCTTCATAAAGCGATCAGGCTTTATCGATGATTGGATGGATTACATGTCGCATAATGCCTACGAAGAGGCAGCGCGCCTTGTTCCTGCTTTGGGTGGCCGCGACAAGGTGACTGAAATTGCTGAAGCTAACGTCTCGTCTGACCCTCAGTGGGCCGCCCGGCTTGCCACCTATCTTATTCTCACGGACGAAAACGATAACAAGGCGCGGGAGATCCGCCAGCAAGCCTCAATCCGCTTTGCCCAGGTCACTAGCAGTACCAATCAGCGAAACTACTTATTAGGTCTTGTGGCGGAAGAGAACGGAGACATTGATTTTAAACGGATGCTGCGGGGTCCCCTATCAACCTCACTCCGCTCCCTCGACGACGGTGAATTGCTCGGCCGACTCCGCAGTCGGGTTATTGCCGAGAACGCGGACAACGTCGACATAACTGTGCGGCTTGATCTTACCGATGGCGAGGTTTACGACCTCAGAATTGTCAATAACGTGCTTCGCGTTAGTTGGCCAGACGACGAGCGCCTCATTGCGAGTAATTGGCGTACAGACAGAGCAACGGTTATCTCGGTGATTACCGACGAGATGAGCTTGAGCGACGCAATCGCCAACGGGCGCATCGCTACTGTGGGCAACGCCCGTCAGACTGGGACGTTTGCGAAACTCTTTGAGTAAAGCGGCTTAACGCAGACCTACCGGATATTTTTTTGGGGAACAAGCGAAGTCTGGCAACGGGGCGAAAAGTAGGCTGAGGATTCGCAATATCACCTACTGCGGTCGCATGGCAAAAGCACTGCGTAGGGACATAAAGATTGCGAGCATAAAAAAGCCGCAATAAACGCGGCTTTTTCATTACTTTGGCAACCAATAACGACTTACTCGTCATCCATCTCCTCTACCTCGTCATACACCTCGGGTGCTGGACGATCTACGAGCTCAACAAACGCCATCGGCGCTTTATCGCCCGCACGATATCCACACTTGAGAATCCGGATGTAACCTCCGGGACGCTCTTGGTATCTCGGACCGAGCTCAGTGAAGAGCTTGCCAACTGCTTCCTTTGAACGCGTGCGGTCAAATGCAAGACGGCGATTTGCAACGCTGTCATTCTTTGCCAAGGTGATAAGTGGCTCAGCGTACCCACGGAGCTCCTTTGCTTTGGCAACAGTTGTCTTGATGAGCTCGTGCTCAACCAATGACACTGTCATGTTTCGGAACATTGCTTTTCTGTGCGAACTGTTCCGGTTTAGTTGTCGACCACTATGACGATGGCGCATGACGATTCCCTTTTACTGTCTGACTCATCGCAAGATGAGCTCTAAATCATCTGTAATAATTAAGTGATTAAACGCTGAGAAGACGCTCGTCGTCTTTCAGGCTGGCAGGCGGCCAGTTTTCTAGGCGCATACCCAAAGACAAGCCCCGAGAAGCAAGCACGTCTTTGATTTCTGTTAGCGACTTCTTACCCAGGTTAGGGGTCTTCAGAAGCTCAACCTCTGTGCGCTGAACGAGATCGCCAATGTAGTAGATGTTCTCCGCCTTGAGACAGTTTGCAGAACGAACAGTCAGCTCAAGATCATCCACCGGACGCAACAGAATTGGATCGACCTCATCCGCTGCTTCCGCCGCTGCTGCCTGTGTCTGACCTTCAAGATCCACGAACACTGCCAACTGCTGCTGAAGAATCGTCGCCGCACGACGAATCGCTTCTTCTGGATCGATAGTACCGTTTGTCTCGAGGTCGATAACGAGCTTATCCAAGTCCGTTCGCTGCTCAACACGCGCCGAGTCAACAACGTAGCTGACGCGGCGGATTGGCGAGAACGACGCATCCAACTGTAGGCGACCGATCGAACGCGTCTCATCGTCGCTATCCACTCGCGAGTCGGCTGGCGAATAGCCACGACCACGCTGAGCAATTACACGAATCATCAACGGCTGATCACCCGTTACGGTGCAAATTACGTGCTCTGGGTTGCGAATTTCGATGTCGTGGTCAACCTGAATATCACCCGCAGTCACAACGCCCGCACCAGACGCGCTAAGTGTTAGCTCTGCCTCATCCTTGCCGTTCATGACGAGCGCAATGCCCTTTAGGTTAAGCAAGATTTCGATCACATCTTCCTGCACGCCTTCGATCGCTGAGTACTCATGAAGAACGCCATCGATTTCCACTTCGGTGACCGCACAACCAGGCATCGATGACAAAAGGATACGGCGAAGCGCGTTTCCTAGTGTGTGACCAAAACCACGCTCAAGTGGCTCGAGTGTTACAAGCGCACGGGTAGAAGACTTTTCGTCTACCTTGATAACGCGTGGCGTAAGAAACTCGTTTACTGAATTTTGCATAGTGTTTCCCGTTCAAAAATTCGGTTTATTACCTGTACGCACTCAAGCCTTACTTGGAGTACAGCTCGACGATCAGGTTCTCGTTAATTTCGCTTGGAAGGTCCTGCCGCTCTGGCTTTGACTTGAAAGTACCCTCAAGCTTTTCAGCATTCACATCGATCCACTCTGGATCCGGACGCTGTTCAGCAAGACCCATAGCCGACTGAACGCGTAATTGCTTCTTCGCCTTTTCGCGAACAGAGACAACATCACCGGGCGCAACCTGATATGACGCAATGTTGACCACACGGCCATTAACCAAAATACCTTTGTGCGCTACCAACTGACGCGCTTCTGAGCGCGTAGAGCCAAAGCCCATACGGTAAACAACGTTATCCAAACGGCTTTCGAGGAGCTGAAGCAGGTTTTCACCCGTCGCCCCCTTAAGGCGTGCCGCTTCTTTGTAGTAGTTGCGGAACTGCTTCTCTAGAACACCGTAAATACGACGAACTTTCTGCTTTTCACGCAACTGAACGCCGTAATCTGAAAGACGCCCACGCCGCGCACCGTGCATACCAGGCGCAGTCTCTGCTTTACATTTGCTCTCAAGCGCACGAACACCACTCTTGAGCTGAAGATCAGTACCTTCGCGACGCGAAAGCTTACATTTAGGTCCAATATATCGAGCCATTTATCTCTTTCCTCAGACGGCGTAATTAAACGCGACGCTTCTTTGGTGGGCGACAACCATTGTGTGGAATTGGTGTCACATCTGTAATGTTGGTAATTTTGTAACCACAACCATTGAGTGCACGAACGGCAGACTCACGGCCAGGTCCAGGTCCCTTTACCTCAACATCGAGGTTCTTTAGACCGTATTCTTTAGCGGCTTCACCTGCACGCTCAGCCGCGACCTGCGCAGCAAAGGGTGTCGATTTACGTGAACCACGGAAACCTGAACCGCCGGCAGTTGCCCAGCTCAATGTATTTCCCTGGCGATCAGTAATCGTCACAATCGTGTTATTGAATGACGCGTGAATATGCGCCACTCCATCGACTACCTGCTTGGTAATCTTTCTCTTAGTTGTCTTCTTGGCTTGCTTTGCCATCATCTATCCTATCTTTATATCAACGCTACAAATTGGGATGTAGCTACACTTGAAAAGCACCTTGCGTTGCTTAACTAAACCTACTTACGGATCGGCTTGCGAGGACCTTTACGCGTACGCGCATTCGTCTTGGTTCGCTGACCACGCAAAGGCAAACCCTTACGGTGGCGCAGACCACGATTACAACCAAGGTCCAATAGACGCTTGATGTTCATCGAGACTTCACGGCGAAGGTCGCCCTCGACAGTCATTTCCGACACAAGTCCACGAAGCTGGTCGAGCTCTCCTTCTGTAAGCTCACCAATTTTTGTGCTTTCAGAAATATTTGACGCAGCACAAAGCTTTTTAGCTTGCGTGCGACCAACACCATAAATGTACGTCAGCGAGATCACTGCGTGCTTGTTGTCAGGGATGTTTACACCGGCAATACGTGCCATTACCAATCTCCATGTTTCGCAGCTCGACGCCGCATTTTGTGAGCGCTAGTGCGCCCACAATGTGAATCCGAAATTAACCTTGACGCTGCTTGTGACGTGGATCGCTCGAGCAAATCACACGGACCACTCGGTTACGACGAACCACTTTACAGTTACGACAAATTTTCTTTACCGAAGCTCGGACTTTCATTTCTATCTCCAAAGACCTAACGCGTGCGACCGGCTGGCCCAATATTAGTTAGGTTAGCTTTCTTCATTACGCCCTCGTACTGGTGTGACATGAGGTGGCTTTGCACCTGCGCCATGAAGTCCATCACCACCACAACTACGATCAGCATCGACGTACCACCGAGGTAGAAGGGAACGTTGAACATCACCACCAAGAACTGGGGCAATAAACAGACCAGCGCAATATAAGCTGATCCGAAAATGGTTAGCCGCGTCAGTACACCGTCGATGTAATTGGCTGTTTGCTGACCAGGCCGAATACCAGGCACAAAAGCACCCGACTTTTTAAGGTTATCTGCCACTTCACTGGGGTTGAACATCAGCGCCGTGTAGAAAAAGCAGAAGAATACAATGAAGCCTGTAAACAAAATGATGTTTAACGGCTGGCCCGGACCGATAGCTACTGCGAGATCCTGTAGCCAATCAGAGCTGTCGGCACTGCCGAACCACTGCGCAACAGACGCGGGAAACAGCAAAATCGAGCTCGCAAAGATGGCTGGAATAACACCCGCCATATTCACTTTAAGCGGCAAATGAGAAGCAGGTGCTTGATACATCTGGCGACCTTGCTGACGCTTTGCGTAGTTCACGGTGATTCGGCGCTGGCCTCGCTCTATAAAAATAACGAGAGCAATAACCACTATGGCGAGTGCCAAAACGCCCAGCAGGATCAAAATATTCAGCTCACCTTGACGCGCCTGCTCAAGCGATTGCCCAATAGCCTGTGGTAAGCCAGCAACGATGCCTGCGAAGATCAGCAGGGAGATGCCGTTACCAATGCCCTTTTCAGTGATCTGCTCACCCAGCCACATCATAAATACAGCGCCAGTGACCAGCGACGTAATAGCGATCACGTAAAAACCAATACTTGCGTCGTAGGTAAGCCCCTGATTCGCGAGGCCAACTGTCATGCCGGTGCCTTGGACAAGCGCAAGCCCCACAGTCAGATAACGTGTCCACTGACTGATCTTCTTGCGACCCGACTCACCCTCTTTCTTTATCGCATCCAGCTCAGGCGTAACCGCTGTCATGAGCTGCATGATGATCGACGCAGAAATATACGGAAGAATGCCGAGTGCCAAAATACTCATACGCTCAAGCGCCCCGCCAGAGAATACGTTGGCTAGCCCCAAGATCGTCCCCTGATTCTGATCGAACAACGCAGACAACTGCGCAGGATCAATCCCCGGTACCGGAATATGAGTTCCGATTCGGTAGATAATCAGGGCAAGAAGAACAAAGCGAAGTCGGCTAAAAAGCTCACCCATTCCCGCGTTGTTCATTGAGGGCATACCGTTGGCCATAATTATGCCTCAACGCTCCCACCAGCAGCTTCAATTGCTTCGCGAGCACCTTTCGTAACCTTTAGGCCCTTCACGTTTACCGCCTTCGTGATTTCGCCGGAGAGGAATACGCGAGCACGCAATATATCGTCTTTGACGAGGTCCGCAGCCTTTAACGCCGCCAAATCTACTGTATCGCCTTCAACAGCGTTGAGTTCGTGTAAACGAATTTGAGCCGTCGTGCGACCGATACGTGACGTGAAACCATACTTAGGCAGACGCTTCTGAAGCGGCATCTGGCCACCCTCGAAGCCAGCACGAACGGTACCACCTGAACGCGCTTTCAAGCCCTTGTGACCACGACCAGCGGTCTTACCAACACCTGAGCCGATACCGCGACCCACACGCTTCGCATCACGCTTGGCGCCGGGTGCAGGGCTCAGAGAATTCAAACGAAGTTCATCGCCCATTATGCCTGCTCCTCAACTCGTACCAGGTAGTTAACCTTGTTAATCATTCCTCGCACTGAAGGCGTATCTTCGACCTCAACCGTGTGACCGATGCGTCGAAGACCCAAACCGCGTACACAGGCCTGATGGTTCTTCAGGCGACCATTGGTGCTCTTCACCAACGTCACTTTGATCATTTCTTTGCTCATCACCTAATTCCTCTTAGCTGAAGATTTCTTCAACTGACTTGCCACGCTTAGCAGCAACGTCTTCGGGTGAAACCATGTCACGCAAACCGTTGTAAGTTGCGCGAACCACGTTAGCGGGGTTTGTTGAGCCGTAGCACTTAGCCAATACGTTCTGGACGCCAGCAATTTCCAGCACCGAGCGCATAGCACCACCAGCAATGACACCTGTACCTTCAGATGCAGGCTGCATGTAAACCTTCGACGCCCCGTGGCGCGCTTTCACAGGGTACTGAAGCGTTCCGTTGACCAGCTCAACTGAAATCATGTTGCGACGAGCAGCTTCCATAGCCTTCTGGATCGCGACCGGCACCTCGCGTGCTTTGCCGCGACCGAAGCCAACCCGACCATTGCCATCACCAACCACGGTCAACGCAGTGAAGCTCATAATGCGGCCACCCTTTACGGTCTTGGCAACGCGGTTTACCTGTACCAGCTTCTCCTGAAGATCACCTTCAGTGCGCTGATCGCCCTGTCTCTTATCGTTTGCCATGGCTTAAAACTCCAATCCGCCTTCGCGCGCCGCATCCGCCAACGCTTTAACTCGACCGTGATACTTATAACCTGAGCGATCAAACGCTACTTCGGTCACACCTGCTGCCTTTGCGCGCTCTGCAACCAACTTACCCACAGCGGCAGCGGCTTCGATGTTGCCAGTAGCACCACTTCGCAAGTCTTTATCCAACGTAGAAGCCTGAGCCAATACACGGTCACCCTCGCCATTGATGATCTGCGCATAAATATGGCGCGGCGTACGGTTCACAGTGAGACGAACATCACCTGCAGTACGCATACGAACACGCGACTTGCGTGCGCGGCGCAAACGCGCCTGAGTCTTATCATTCATCGCTTTACCCGTTACTTCTTCTTAGCTTCCTTACGACGGACGTATTCGTCTGCGTATCGGATGCCTTTGCCCTTGTATGGCTCTGGTGGACGGAAGCTGCGAATTTCAGCCGCTGCCTGACCCACTGCCTGCTTATCAGTTCCTCGGATCACGATCTCTGTCTGAGTAGGCGTCTCTGCAGACAGACCTTCAGGCAGTTCATAGTCAACTGGGTGTGACAACCCGAGGCTCAAATTCACGGTCTTACCGGATGCTTTGGCACGATAACCAACACCGTTAAGAACCAATTTCTTTTCCCAACCATCACTTACACCAACAACGAGATTGTTCAGCAATGCCCGCGTCGTACCCGCCATCGCGCGGTTGGTGTCGAAGTCATAAGTGATCTGTGCAACGCCTTCGTTGACATCAATACCGATGCCATCCGTCAACGTCATTTCCATTGTCCCTTTACCACCCTTAACAGAGACGCTGCTGCCATTAATACTGACTTCAACGCCCTTGGGTAGGCTGACCGGGTTGTTCGCTACACGTGACATGAATCGATTCTCCCGCTCTCAATTAAAATACTGTGCAAAGGACTTCGCCGCCGACACCTTGCGCCTTGGCTGCGCGGTCAGTCATGACGCCCTTTGAAGTCGATACGATCGCAACGCCTAGCCCACCACGAACGCTTGGCATACCGTCTTTACCCGCAAAGCGGCGAAGTGATGGCTTGCTGAAACGCTCAATCTCAGCGATCACTGGCTTGCCGTTGTAGTACTTGAGCTCGATGCTCAAACGTGGCTTGCCTTCACCTGCCTCGACTCGATGGCCAGCAATGTAGCCTTCCTCTTCGAGAACTTTCGCAACAGCTGCCTTTAACTTGGATCCAGGCATGTCGACAAACTTCTTACCCGCCATCTGCGCATTACGCACTCGGGTCAACATGTCACTGATAGGATCTTGCATACTCATAGTCGTTCGTCTCCGTTACCAGCTTGACTTAACCAAGCCCGGCACATCACCGCGCATTGCGGCTTCGCGTAACTTGTTTCGGCACAAGCCGAACTTGCGGTAAACACCGTGTGGGCGACCCGTTATCTGGCAGCGTCGCTGCTGACGAACAGGGTTCGCATTGCGCGGCAGCTTCTGGAGCCCGATCTGCGCTTCCCAGCGCGCATCGTCGCTCGCGTTGACGTCCGCGATAATCTCTTTCAACTTAGCCCGCTTCGCCGCGTACTTTGCAACCGTACGTGCGCGCTTGTTCTCTCTGGCCACCATCGATTTCTTAGCCATAACTCCGCCTCAGCCCTTAAATGGGAAATTGAAGGCGCTTAGCAGTGCACGCCCCTGATCGTCGTTCTTTGCCGACGTCGTGATAACAATGTCCATGCCGCGCAACTTATCTACCTGGTCGTAATCAATCTCAGGGAAAATAATTTGCTCGGTCACACCCATCGCGAAATTGCCGCGACCGTCGAACTGCTTGCCACTGATGCCACGGAAATCGCGAATACGGGGGATAGCAATATCGATAAGCCGCTCAAGGAACTCGTACATGCGCTCATCACGCAAGGTGACTTTGCACCCAATTGGCCAACCGTCGCGGATCTTAAAACCAGCGATCGACTTGCGAGACTTTGTCACGACAGGCTTTTGGCCCGCGATCTTAGTCATATCCGCAACGGCGTTTTCAAGAACCTTCTTGTCTCCAACTGCCTCACCCACACCCATGTTCAACGTAATCTTGGTGACACGGGGCACTTCCATCACATTCGAAAGCCCGAGCTCTTCTTTGAGCTTTGGCGCGATCTCGCTGCGATACTTATCTTTAAGCGTTGCCATTATTAGCTACCTCAAAAGCCTTCAATTACGCGTCTATCGCGCTGCCGTCCGACTTGTAGATTCGAACTTTCTTACCGTCTTCCACTTTGTAGCCAACACGATCAGCCTTACCAGCTCCTGCGTTATAAATAGCCACATTAGAAATCTGAATGGGCGCTTCGCGCTCAACAATGCCGCCCGACACACCCGCCTGAGGGTTTGGCTTCGTGTGCTTTTTAATCATGTTGACGCCCGACACAACGAGCTTACCGGTGTCCAGGACTTGCCGTACCGTACCGCGCTTACCCTTGTCACGACCCGCGATTACGATCACTTCGTCGTCACGCTTAATCTTTGCCATTACGTTCTCTCCTAACCCTGGCCGCTCAGATTACTTCTGGCGCCAACGAGATGATCTTCATGAATTTCTCACCACGCAGTTCGCGAGTCACCGGACCGAAAATTCGAGTGCCGATTGGAGCGTCTGAGTTGTTCAGTAACACAGCAGCATTCTCATCGAACTTGATCAACGAGCCATCTGGTCGGCGCACACCCTTGCGAGTGCGAACCACAACCGCGCGCATAACCTGGCCTTTCTTGACCTTGCCGCGAGGGATAGCCTCTTTAACAGTCACCTTGATGATGTCCCCAACACGCGCATACCGACGCTTAGAACCACCCAGCACCTTGATGCACATCACTCGACGCGCACCGCTGTTGTCTGCTACTTCCAAATACGATTCGGTCTGAATCATTTCCCTACCTCATACCGCGGCAATAAGCCGCATTGGCCTTTAACTCAAGCGATATCAGTCGCTGTCTCAACGACGTCCACTAAAGTCCAAGACTTAGTCTTTGACATTGGACGAGACTCTGCGACAAGTACGGTGTCACCCATGCCTGCGCGGTTGTCTTCATCGTGAGCGTGTACCTTCGACGAACGTGTAATGTACTTTCCGTAAACCGGGTGCTTTACACGTCGCTCAATTAATACAGTGATCGTCTTGTCCATCTTGTCGCTAACAACGCGACCTTGGAGCGTACGAGCTGTGCTTTCCGCTGCTGCCATCACTGACCTGCCTTCTGCTGCAAAACTGTTTTAACGCGGGCGATGTCACGCTGCGTCTGCTTCAATAAATGTGTCTGACCGAGCTGCCCTGTCGCTTTCGCCATTCGGAGCTTGAACTGCTCCTCGCGAAGATCGAGCAACTGCTTCTTCAGATCGTCTACCGACTTCTCTACTAGTTCACTCGCTTTCATCACATCACCGATCGCTTCACAAATGCTGTCTGTACCGGAAGCTTCGCCGCCGCAAGCGCAAACGCTTCACGCGCCAACTCTTCAGAAACACCTTCGACCTCATACAAAACGCGGCCTGGCTGAATCTGAGCTACCCAGTATTCAACGTTACCCTTACCTTTACCCTGACGAACCTCGAGAGGCTTACCGGTAATCGGCTTGTCGGGGAAAATACGGATCCAAATCTTTCCGCCACGCTTGATGTGACGTGTCATAGTTCGTCGAGCCGCTTCGATCTGACGTGCGGTGATTCGACCACGACCGGTAGCCTTCAGCGCATACTCGCCGAAACTTACCTTACTGCCCCGCTCAGCCAGACCGCGGTTACGGCCCTTCTGCATTTTGCGGAACTTCATTCGCTTGGGTTGCAACATACTTCAGTCCTCGCCCAATTAACCCGCGGTAGCGCGACGTGGCGCTTCCTGGCTATCGTCAGCGTCGCCGATGACCTCGCCTTTGAAAATCCAAACCTTTACGCCAATAACACCGTACGTGGTGTGCGCTTCATAGGTTGCGTAGTCGATGTCCGCACGCAGGGTGTGCAAAGGTACACGCCCTTCGCGATACCACTCGGAACGCGCAATTTCAGCACCACCCAGACGACCACCAACCTGCACCTTGATGCCCTCAGCACCCTGACGCATTGCGTTCTGTACAACTCGCTTCATAGCACGACGGAACATGACTCGGCGCTCAAGCTGCTGTGCGACATTCTGCGCAACCAACCGTGCATCCATATCAGGCTTACGAATTTCTTCGATTGTGATGTGAACCGGAACGCCCATCCGCTTGCTAAGCTCTTGGCGCAGCGCTTCAACGTCTTCGCCTTTCTTACCGATGACAATGCCTGGACGGGCTGTGTGGATGGTAACGCGCGCCGTCTGCGCAGGACGCTCGATCACAACACGGCTAACAGAAGCAGCATCCAGACGCTTCAAAATGTACTCACGTACCTCTAGGTCTGTAATAAGCTGCGAAGCATAGCTTTTGCTATCTGCGTACCAAACCGAGTTGTGGTCCTTGACCACACCTAAGCGGATACCAGTCGGATGTACCTTCTGACCCATGCGGTCCTCTCCTTAATTATCGTTGTCAGCAACGCCTACCGTGATATGGCAGGTGCGCTTAAAAATACGATCGCCACGACCTTTAGCACGTGCACGCATGCGCTTCATGGTCATACCTTCGTCGACAAAAATAGTTGCTACGCGCAACTCATCGACGTCAGCTCCGTTGTTGTTCTCTGCGTTTGCAATCGCCGAGTTCAATAGTTTGCGAACAATGTGAGCACCTTTCTTGGTGCTGAATTCGAGCAGCGTCAACGCTTCACCCACCGGCATGCCGCGGACTTGGTCAGCGACCAATCGCGCCTTCTGAGCCGAGATGCGAGCGCCGCGCAATTTTGCTGAGACTTCCATCATCTTTCTCCGTATGCCTTAGCGCTTCGCTTTCTTATCGACGATGTGACCGCGATAAGTGCGCGTTACCGCAAACTCACCGAGCTTGTGGCCGACCATATCTTCGTTAATCAAAACCGGAACGTGCTGACGACCGTTGTGAACCGCGATAGTCAAACCCACCATATCCGGTGAAACCATTGAACGACGTGACCATGTCTTGATCGGCCGTCGATCGTTATTCTCTAGCGCCGTCTCAACCTTCTTCATTAGATGAAGATCGATGAAGGGGCCTTTCTTCAATGAACGTGGCATCTCTTATCTCCCCTTACTTCTTGTTACGACGACGAACGATGAGGCTGTCCGTGCGCTTGTTTTTACGAGTTTTATAACCCTTGGTTGGAACACCCCATGGCGTCACTGGGTGACGACCACCTGAGGTACGACCTTCACCACCACCATGTGGGTGATCTACCGGGTTCATCGCAACACCACGAACCGTTGGGCGAACACCACGCCAGCGTGATGCACCAGCCTTACCGAGCTTGCGAAGGCTGTGCTCGTTATTTGAAACCTCACCAAGCGTTGCACGGCAGTCCACTGGAACCTTACGCATCTCACCTGAACGAAGTCGAATGGTTGCGTACTGACCTTCCCGAGCAACCAACTGAACCGCCGCACCCGCAGAGCGCGCCAGCTGCGCACCCTTACCTGGCTTGAGCTCGATTGCGTGAATCACAGCACCAACAGGGATGTTACGGATGGGTAAACAGTTACCTGCTCTGATCGGCGCCGCAGCACCTGATAAAAGCGTATCGCCGGCCGCAACGCCTTTTGGCGCGATGATGTAGCGACGCTCGCCATCAGCAAACAACAGCAGTGCAATGTGCGCCGTGCGGTTTGGATCGTATTCAACGCGCTCTACCGTCGCTGGAATACCGTCCTTAGTACGCTTGAAATCGATTACGCGGTAGTGGTGTTTGTGACCACCGCCGATGTGGCGTGTTGTGATACGACCGAGGTTATTACGACCACCTGTCTTCGAGTTCTTCTCGAGGAGCGGCGCATACGCACGGCCCTTGTGCAGATCCTTGTGCACCACACGAACGTGATGACGACGGCCTGCTGATGTCGGTTTACTCTTTACGACTGCCATGACCTATACCTCTTAATTGATCGTCGCAAAGTCAATCTCTTGACCTTGCGCCAGACGAACATAAGCCTTCTTCCAAGTCGGCTTTGTCGTCCGACCAAAACGGTTGCGCTTCGTTTTACCCTTAACGCGCAGAGTCTTGACGTCATCAACCGTAACCTTGAACAGCTGCTCTACCGAGCGCTTGATCTCATCTTTGGTTGCGTCTAAAGCCACCTTAAAGACGTACTGGTTGTTCGCATCAGCGACGATAGCCGCCTTCTCTGACACGTGAGGCCCCATCAAAATCTGGAATACACGCTCCTGATTCATGCCAAAGCCTCCTCAAACTTCTTAACTGCATCGACAGTTACCACGACCTTTTCGTGCGCGATGAGACTCACCGGGTTAACACCTTCTACGTCGATCACATCAACCTTGTGAAGGTTGCGCGATGCGAGGTAAAGATTTTGATCGACCTCAGAAGCAACAATCAAAACGTTGTCCAACCCGTAACCCTTAAGCGCCTCTACCAGTAGCTTGGTCTTTGGCTGCTCGAGAGTCATACTCTCGACCACCACAAGGCGCTCGCTGCGCGCTAACTCAGACAGAATCGAACGCATCGCAGAGCGATACATTTTCTTGTTCACCTTCTGGCTGTGGTCCTGAGGTGTCGCTGCAAAAGTGACACCACCACTACGCCATATTGGAGAGCGTATCGTTCCCGCACGAGCGCGACCGGTACCCTTCTGACGCCATGGCTTCTTGCCGCCGCCTGCTACCGCAGAGCGGTTCTTCTGAGCACGGGTGCCTTGACGACCGCCCGCCAAGTAAGCAGTGACAACCTGATGGATCAACGCTTCGTTGTAATCCCGAGCGAACGTCGCCTCTGAGACTTCAACCGAACCTGGCTTCTTCTTTCCAGGCTTAACTACACTTAATTCCACGATAAGCCTCCTTAGCGCCGCGACTTCGTCGTTGGGCGGACGATGACATCGCCGCCAGGAGCTCCGGGAACCGCGCCTTTGATGAGCAGCAAGTTACGCTCAACATCAACACGAACCACCTCGAGACCCTGCGTCGTTACACGCTCAGCACCCATGTGACCTGCCATCTTCTTACCCTTGAACACGCGTCCAGGCGTCTGGCATTGACCGAGCGAACCCGGCGCACGATGCGAAAGCGAGTTACCGTGCGTAGCGTCTTGAGTTCGGAAGTTCCAGCGCTTAACACCGCCCTGGAAACCCTTACCCTTCGACTGACCCGCGACGTCAACCTTTTGGCCTTGCTCAAATCGTGCAACGGTTAGCTCAGCGCCCACTTCGAACGCCTCGTCGGAGCCATCCAAACGAAACTCCCAGAGTCCCGTTCCGGCTTCAACACCTGCGGCGGCAAAATGACCCGCTTCTGGTTTGCTAACTTTTGAGGCCTTGCGGTTTCCCGCTGTGACCTGAATTGCGCGATACCCATCGGTATCTTGCTCTTTGATTTGAGTGACGCGGTTTGGAACAACTTCCACTACGGTCACTGGTACTGATACACCGTCTTCGGTAAACACACGTGTCATACCTGATTTACGGCCGACTATTCCCACAGTCATGGTACTAACCTCTCCGTGTACGGGGCTTAACCCTCTATGGCCGAGTAATTGTCTTACTCGTTACACACCCAGCGAACTGGGCAGGCTTACTTCTAAATTGTCACTATGCCAGGCTGATTTGGACTTCAACGCCCGCAGCAAGGTCTAGCTTCATCAACGCGTCAACGGTCTTTTCCGTTGGCTCGATAATGTCCATGAGTCGCTTGTGTGTACGAATCTCATACTGATCCCGTGCATCCTTGTTCACGTGAGGTGAAATAAGGATGGTGAACTTTTCCTTCTTCGTTGGAAGCGGGATGGGCCCACGGACCTGCGCGCCGGTGCGGCGTGCGGTTTCAACGATCTCCTGAGTGGAGGCATCGATGAGTTTATGATCGAACGCCTTTAGGCGGATTCGAATACGTTGATTCTGCACAAGCAATCTCCTAAAAAAACCGGCACCCGCAAGGGATCCCGAAAAAAAGAGAGCGAAGTCTAAGGACGGGGGCGGGGAGTGTCAACAGCAATTTCTTGTCAGTTATTACCGTTTACGGTGGTTTATCAAAAAAAGAAAAACGGACCCGTAGGTCCGTTGATCAATTAATGCCCACCAAACCTGACAAGGCCTCACAAGAGGCAGTAGCTTACAGGCCACTTAGGGCATGCAGTAGACCCGTTTAACTCAAACGAATCGGCAAGTCTCGCACGCGACGCCCTGACGCGGCAAAAATAGCATTACCAATTGCGGGCGCCACCGGTATCAAGGGCGGCTCACCAAGACCGCTCGGGAACTCCTGGCTATCGATAAACGCAATATCGAGCTCGGGGACATCACTCATCCTCAGCGGTGTGTACTGATCGAGGTTCTGCTCCACCACCTCTCCATGAGCAAAGCTAGCGCCCTCATGAAGGGCAAGGCTCACACCCCACAGCGCCGCACCCTCCGCCTGCGCCATAGCCCCATCGGGGTTTACAACAGTTCCCACGTCGATGGTTTGCCATAGCTTCTTGAGCGTGACGCCCCCCGAAGAAGGATCAACTGCAACGTGAGCAACACAGGCCACCCAAGTTGGCATGCCCCGTTCCTGTCCGTGACCAACACCTATACCCAGACCTTCGTTAGTCGGCATGTCACGACCCCAGCCTGCGCGCTTGGCAACATCCTTCAGCACCGCTGCGAGTCGAGCCGCACCGCCAATGGTACTTCCAGAGCCACCGGCGTTTTTTCCTGCTCCATCGAGCATAGCGAGACGCATTGCCAGAGGGTCTTGCCCTTGCTCATGCGCAATCTCATCTAAGAAACTCTCAACACCCCAACTAATCCAACCCGGCCCAACGGCACGAAGCCAACCGGGTAAAAAGGTCGACTGTGCCAGCTCATTGTTGATGGCCCTCACCCGGTGCGCGGGAAGCGTATACCAGTGATCTGCCCCGCTTATCGAAAAACCGTCGAACTTCCCTTCACCGTCAATACCTGTTCCGAGAAAATCCGGTGCCATGCCTTTCGTTGGCCAACCAGCGACCACGGCATGATCTATACCACTCAACGCGCCCTCAGCATCCAATGTAGCCTCAAAAGAACAGACCGAGGGCGATCGCACGCAATCAAAACGGCTATCGGTAGGTCGATCGAAGATCAACTTAACGGGACGACCCATCTCTCGCGCCGCGAGGGCAGCCGGGATCATCTGATCACCAAACAGGCGTCGGCCGTAACCTCCGCCCAAATAATACTGATGAATAATGATGTCGTTCTCCGGCATCTCCAACGCCTTCGCGAGGTAGGGGAGAATCAAAGACTGCCATTGGTTGCCCGCGTGGATATGACATTTGCCCTCAGCATCAAACTCAACCAGCGCATTCTGCGGCTCCATGGTGAAGTGAAGTGCAGTGCTCGTTGTGTAGGTGGCGGTCAGAAAACTCGCCGCACTCGCTTTTGCAGCCGAGATATCCCCCTCACTTACATACAGCGTGCCCGCTTCGGGGTCCGCTGCAAGTCGCGCGCCCTCTGCAAGAATAGCGGCCTCCGTCACATTAGCGGTAGGGCCGGGGGTCCATTCCACTCTGACCGCCTTTGCGGCGTTCATCGCCGCCGGCATCGTCTCGGCGGCAACGACCACACAAGCTTGAACAGTCTGGCTCGGATCTTTTATTTCCATTGCACCGATATAGCCGTCTATGTTCCGCGCTGCAGTTTCATCGATCTTCACCACTTTGCTGCCGTACCGCGTGGGCGGCAGGAGCGGCATGGCATAGGCCATTCCCGGAAGTTCAGTATCAAGACCGTAAACCGCGGAACCCTGAGACTTATCAGCCACGTCAAGATTTCTGACATCGCGCCCAATGACGTTTCGATCAGCCGGTGCTTTAACGGGCATAGCGGCCAATTCTTCTTCCGTAATCGTGCGGGAGAAATCACCGTTAGTGACAATCTCAGCAAAGGTCAGCGTCTTCGCACCGGAGGTGACTACACCGTCTTCAGCACGGCATGTCTCAGGAGCAACACCCATCAACTTTGAAGCCGCGTCGATCAAGATAGTCCGGCCCGCCGCACCGGCTTGGGACAGCGCGGTGAAGGAGGTGTGAACCGACCAAGAACCGCCCGTTACCATGACGCCCCACTTAGGGTCTGTATCCACGTGCTTAAAAGACACCTTCGACCAGTCGGCACCTAATTCATCAGCGACGATTTGAGCAAGCGACGTGCCAACATGCTGACCCATCTCGGCTCGCACAATATTGATCAGCACCTCTCCTGTACCATTAATTTCAAACCAGATATTCGGCGAGAATAGCTTTGTGAGATCACCCGAGCTTAAGGCCTGTGATGCCTGCTCCGAGCTACACCCGGACACTAGAGAACCCATACTCATCATAAGCGAAGAGCCGGCCACCCCAGCGATGAACGAGCGTCTGGATAACCCTTGCTCTGTTTTTACCGACGATGGTTTCATGGGCTTATTCATCACTTTATTCATGAGATAACCCCTCCATTTGCGGCCGTCTTAATCGCCTTTTTAATTCGAGGGTATGCCATGCAGCGGCATAAATTGCCATTCATTGCACTGACAATCTCATCGTCAGAGGGGTTTGGATTTAACTCAAGTAAACCTGCGGCCTGCATGATCTGGCCTGACTGACAGTAGCCACATTGTGGCACTTGCGCCTCGGTCCAGGCCGTTTTGAGCGCCTCGCCAACCGGGCTGGCAAGACCCTCAATAGTTGTCACTGACTTACCAGACACCGCACTTACGGGTGTCACACAAGAGCGCATCGGGTTGCCGTCAATATGAACAGTGCACGCACCACATTGGGCTATACCGCAGCCAAACTTTGTACCGCGCAATTTTAGCTCCTCGCGCAGCACCCACAATAAAGGTGTGTCGGCGTCACTCTTTGCGCTGACGACCTCACCGTTCAACATAAAATCAACCATGATGCGTCCTCTATTATTTCTCTTATTCGAAACCAGCTGTTATCTCTTTTGTTGCTACGGTTTTAACAAAGAACCGGCTTTTTGCCAAAAAAAACATCTGTTAAACCCGAGCGAGGTATCGCTATTCAATTTCTTGAAAGCTCATAAAAGGCGAGGACAGCGCCTCGATAACCAATGGTTGCAGCGCGTGCATTAGGGGCTTCGTCATCACTTGAAGCGAATGCTTTTCGAGGCGATTTATCACGCAGCTGGCGTGTCGTCTTGACACGAACCAGCCTGTCTAGACAAGGCCTTATGACATTAATTAGAAGGTGTTCTTTCCAATAATGGCTTCGGCTACGTTACTGGGTGCCTCAGAGTAACGGGCGAACTCCATGGTGTAAGTCGCACGGCCCTGAGTTGCAGAGCGTAAATCTGTGGCGTACCCAAACATCTCTGCGAGTGGGACATCTGCATCCACAATCTTACCCGAGGAACTATCTGTCATACCAAGAATGAGGCCACGACGGCGATTCAAGTCGCCGACAACATCGCCCATGTTTTCTTCTGGCGTAACCACTTCGACTTTCATTATTGGTTCAAGGAGCACCGCGCCGCCGTCTTGCGATAGCTTTTTAGTCGCCATACTTGCGGCAATCTTGAACGCCATCTCATTCGAATCGACATCGTGGAAAGAGCCGTCGTACAGAGTGGCTTTAAGACCAAGTAGCGGATATCCGGCAAGAACGCCGTTTTGCATCTGCTCCTCAATGCCTTTGTTAACTGCAGGAATGTACTCGCGGGGAACCGCACCACCCACAATCTCGTTCACAAATTCGAGACCTTCTGCACCCTCGTCTTCAGCAGGCTCAAACCGAATCCACACGTGGCCGTACTGACCGCGACCGCCCGACTGACGCACGAACTTGCCTTCGATTTCAGCGGTATTACGAATTCTCTCTCGGTAGGCTACCTGAGGCTTACCGATATTCGCCTCTACGCTGAACTCTCGTCGCATGCGATCAACGATAATGTCGAGGTGCAGCTCACCCATACCAGAGATGATGGTCTGCCCCGTCTCCTCATCCGTCTTAACACGGAATGACGGATCTTCCTGCGCGAGTTTGGAGAGCGCCAAACCCATCTTCTCTTGATCAGCCTGAGAGCGAGGCTCGACCGCTACAGAAATAACGGGCTCCGGAAACTCCATGCGCTCAAGAACTACTGCATTGTTGGCATCGCAGAGCGTATCGCCCGTTGTGACATCCTTCAGACCAATCGCCGCAGCGATGTCACCTGCTAAAACCTCTTTAATCTCTTCGCGGCTGTTCGCGTGCATTTGCACCATCCGACCAACGCGCTCTTTCTTACCTTTCACCGAATTAAAAATCGCGTTACCCGATTCGAGCTTGCCAGAGTACACACGGAAGAAGGTTAGCGTTCCGACATAGGGGTCGGTCGCAATCTTAAACGCCAGAGCAGAGAACGGTTCACCATCGTCAGATTCGCGAGTTATAACGGCCTCGCCATCCAGATCGGTACCTTCTATTGGCTTCACCTCAGTAGGTGATGGCAGATACTCCACAACTGCGTCTAGTACCGCTTGAACACCTTTGTTCTTAAAGGCACTACCGCCCAGCACAGGGACAATCTCGTTCGCCAAGGTTCGTGCGCGAATGCCGGCCTTGATTTGCTCCTCAGATAGCTCACCCGTCTCAAGGTACTGCTCCATGAGCTCGTCGTTAGCTTCAGCAGCAGCTTCGATAAGGTACTCACGCATCTCATCACACTGCTCAACCAAATCGTCAGGAACTGAAGCGTATTCAAAGGTGGTACCACGATCTTCTTCGTTCCAGATGACCGCTTTATTCTTTATGAGATCGATCACACCAACGAAGTCTTCCTCCGCACCAATAGTCATCTGAATCGGTACGGCGTTACAGTCGAGCCGATCACGAAGCTGTTCGACTACCTTCATGAAGTCCGCACCCGCTCGATCCATCTTATTGACAAATACCATGCGTGGCACAGCGTACTTATTTGCTTGCCGCCAAACGGTTTCCGTTTGAGGCTGAACACCTGATGATCCGCAAAGCACAACGACAGCAGCATCTAGCACGCGAAGCGAACGCTCAACTTCGATAGTGAAATCTACGTGCCCGGGAGTGTCGATAATATTGATTCGAAATTCATCAAACTGACTATCCATGCCTCGCCAAAAGCATGTCGTCGCGGCCGATGTAATCGTGATGCCGCGCTCTTGTTCCTGCTCCATCCAATCCATGGTGGCAGCGCCGTCGTGAACCTCTCCTATTTTGTGGGAGACGCCGGTGTAGAACAGAACGCGTTCGGTGGTAGTAGTTTTACCGGCATCGACGTGGGCGCAAATTCCGATATTACGATAGCGGTTAATCGGGGTTTTGCGAGCCACGTTGATACCTCGTCGCTGTAGTCAGCGAAATTAGAAGCGGAAGTGCGAGAACGCCTTGTTAGCTTCTGCCATGCGGTGTACGTCTTCACGCTTCTTAACCGCATTTCCTTTGCCTTGTGACGCGTCCATGATTTCACCAGCAAGTCGCATGCGCATAGACTTCTCGCCACGATTACGCGCGTAATCAACGAGCCAGCGCATAGATAGCGCGATACGACGCGCAGGACGTACTTCTACTGGCACCTGGTAAGTAGCACCACCAACGCGGCGAGACTTCACCTCAACCATTGGGGCAATGTTTTCCAGTGCCTCATCGAACACCTCGATGGGGTCGCGATTACTGCGCTCTTGAACCAGCGTCAGTGCGCCATAAACAATTGACTCAGCAACTGATTTCTTTCCGCTAATCATCACGTGGTTCATGAATTTTGCGAGGGTAGTATTCCCGTACTTGGGATCAGGAATAACTTCACGTTTTGCAACAACGCGTCTTCTTGGCATGTCTTTCTCTCTTCTTCAGGTTGCGCAACCACACTCGGGTTGCCCTTACTGTCACACTTCGTGACGTTATGGCCGCAAGATGCAGCCGATTCTTTCTAAAACTGAGCGCTTACTTTGGTCGCTTAGCACCGTACTTTGAACGGCCCTGACGTCGATTAGCCACACCCGAAGTATCGAGACTACCGCGAACGGTGTGGTAGCGAACACCAGGTAGATCCTTCACACGACCACCGCGGATAAGAACCACGCTGTGCTCCTGCAGGTTGTGACCTTCACCACCAATGTATGACGACACTTCAAAGCCGCTCGTCAAACGAACACGGCATACTTTACGCAGCGCCGAGTTGGGCTTCTTTGGGGTTGTTGTGTAAACGCGAGTGCATACGCCTCGACGCTGTGGGCATGCCTGCAGTGCAGGTACACCGCTCTTCACTACTTTACGCTTGCGCGGCTTTCGCACTAGCTGATTGATTGTTGCCATTCGGCCTTAACTCCAAGTCGTTAAGCGCGCCTTACATAAGGCGCTATAAAAAAAGAGCGCGAAGTCTAATGACGGGGACTGGCCCCGTCAAGCTCGCGCCACCCAATTACTCAGCATCACCCTCGGTGGCTGCTGCATTTTCCAGCTCAGCTGCGAGCGCTTCGGCTAAATCATCCGCCGCTCCCGCTTTTTCGAGCTCTTCAGCGAAGCTTTCAGAAAACTCCTCAGCTGACATCTGAACACTGGACTCGCTATCCAGTGCACGCTGCCGTCGTCGCTCTTCGTGGTAGGCGAGACCTGTTCCCGCGGGAATCAAGCGGCCCACGATCACATTCTCCTTTAAGCCACGGAGGTAATCGCGCTTTCCGGTAACAGCCGCTTCGGTGAGAACACGGGTTGTTTCCTGGAACGACGCTGCCGAGATAAAGCTCTCAGTCGCCAGCGATGCTTTGGTAATACCCAAGAGCTCGCGCTCGACGCTGGGCCGAACAAGGCCTGCAGCATCCAAACGATCGCATTCTTCAAGGTAGGCATTCCACTCGATCTGTTCGCCTTTAATAAAGGTGGACTCACCAGCCGAAACAACGTTCGCCTTGCGAAGCATCTGACGCACAATCACTTCAATATGCTTATCGTTAATCTTCACACCCTGGAGGCGATAGACCTCTTGGATTTCGTTAACGATGTACTTTGCAAGTTCCGGAATACCCTTCAAGCGGAGAATGTCGTGTGGGCTGAGCGGGCCTTCAGAGACAATTTCACCCTTCTCAACCTGCTCACCTTCGAACACAGAAAGCTGACGCCACTTTGGAATGAGCTCTTCGTAGTGATCCGAACCATCAGGCAATGTTTTGCCATCGGTTGGTGTAATCACCAAGCGACGCTTACCTTTGGTCTCTTTACCGAAGCTAACCGTGCCAGAGATCTCTGCAAGAATCGCGGGCTCTTTCGGCTTACGTGCTTCAAAGAGGTCGGCAACACGTGGCAGACCACCCGTAATGTCGCGCGTCTTCGATCCTTCCTGCGGAATTCGTGCAATAACATCGCCCACTTCAACCTTAGCACCGTCTTCGAGGTTCACCATGGCAGAGGCTGGCAAGAAGTAATGTGCAGGAACGTTTGTACCCGCTAGGTATAGCTCATCACCCTTCTCATCGACGAGAGTCACCGCAGGACGAATGTCCTTTCCAGCGCTCGGACGCTCAGACGGATCCATAACCGAGATGCTAGAGAGGCCAGTGAATTCATCGGTCTGACGTTTGATCGTCACACCTTCCTCCATGCCACTCTGCTTAACGATACCGGCCACTTCAGTAACGATTGGGTGCGTGTGCGGATCCCACGTTGCAACGACATCGCCCGCGGCAACGGGAGAATCATCACCCACCTTGATGACAGCGCCGTAAGGCACTTTATAGCGCTCGCGTTCTCGACCAACGCTATCCATGACCGACAGTTCACCCGAACGCGATACGGCCACGAGAGAGCCATCGGCCCGATCGACAACCTTTATATTGTGCAAGCGAACTGTACCGTCAGAGTTAACCTGAATGTTGTCTTGAGCCGCTTGACCAGATGCTGCACCACCGATGTGGAAGGTACGCATCGTCAGCTGTGTGCCTGGCTCACCAATTGACTGTGCAGCAACGACACCGATCGCTTCACCCATATTGACCTGGTGACCACGGCCAAGGTCGCGACCGTAACAGGTCGAGCAAATACCATAGCGTGTCTCACAGGTAATAGGCGAGCGCACGAGGATCTCGTCGATACCCATCTCTTCGATTCTAAGCATCCAGAGCTCGTCAACTAACGTTCCAGCAGGAACAAGCACTTCGTCTGACCCAGGCTTCACAACATCCGCTGCGACGATTCGACCCAGCACACGGTCTGCAAGCGATTCTATGATGTCACCACCGTCGATAACGGGCGTCATCAAGAGCCCGCGCTCGGTACCGCAGTCCCGCTCGACTACAACAACGTCCTGGGCTACATCTACAAGACGACGAGTCAGGTAACCCGAGTTCGCCGTCTTCAAGGCCGTATCGGCCAGGCCCTTTCGAGCGCCGTGCGTTGAGATGAAGTACTGGAGTACGTTCAAACCTTCACGGAAGTTAGCGGTAATGGGTGTTTCGATAATGGAGCCATCGGGCTTTGCCATCAGACCGCGCATACCGGCCAACTGACGAATCTGTGCGGGCGAACCTCGCGCTCCCGAATCAGCGTACATATAAACCGAGTTAAACGAGTCTTGCTGTTCCTCTTCACCGTCGCGGTTAATTACCGTTTCAGATGAGAGATTAGACATCATCGCCTTAGCAACCTGCTCGTTAGTACGTGACCAAATATCGATCACTTTGTTGTATTTCTCGCCCTGCGTTACGAGACCGGCTGAGTACTGTCGTTCAATCTCGACAACTTCAGCGTCTGCTTTCTCGATAAGCTCGTTCTTCGCATCGGGAATTTCAAAGTCGTTAACACCAATCGATGAACCCGACTTGGTAGAGTACTCATAACCCGTGTACATCAGCTGGTCAGCAAAGATGCACGTCTGCTTCAGGCCAACCGCCCGGTAGCACTGGTTGATCACTTGCGAGATGGCCTTCTTGACCATCGGGCGGTTGATCATGTCATAACCCAGGCCTTCGGGAACAATGTTCCACAAAAGCGCTCTACCCACCGTTGTTTCGACAATGCGTGTTCGTGCCTGCGCTGCCTCGCCGTATTCGATAACCTCTTCGTGGATACGAACTTTGACACGGGCCTGAAGATCTGCGGCACCACTCGCGTACGCGCGCGACACCTCTTTTGTGTCGGCGAATACCATGCCCTCGCCCTTCGCATTAATGCGCTCGCGAGTCATGTAGTACAAGCCCAGTACAACGTCCTGCGACGGTACGATGATGGGGTCACCTGATGCTGGCGACAGAATATTGTTTGTCGACATCATCAACGCGCGGGCTTCGAGCTGTGCTTCCAACGTAAGCGGAACGTGTACCGCCATCTGGTCGCCGTCAAAGTCAGCGTTGTAAGCCGCACAGACCAAGGGGTGAAGCTGGATCGCCTTACCTTCAATCAGTACGGGCTCGAACGCCTGAATACCCAAACGGTGAAGTGTCGGTGCACGGTTCAGGAGAACTGGGTGCTCACGAATCACTTCGGCGAGGATATCCCAAACCTCTGGTGGCTCACGCTCGACCATTTTCTTCGCCGCTTTGATGGTGCTTGCGAGACCACGATGCTCGAGCTTGCCAAAAATGAATGGCTTAAATAGCTCGAGGGCCATTTTCTTAGGCAGACCACACTGGTGAAGTTTTAAGGTTGGACCCGTCACAATCACCGAGCGGCCGGAGTAGTCAACGCGCTTTCCGAGCAGATTTTGACGGAAACGACCTTGTTTGCCCTTGATCATGTCAGCAAGCGACTTGAGAGGACGTTTGTTGGAACCTGTGATGGCTCGACCACGACGCCCGTTATCCAACAACGCGTCCACAGACTCCTGCAACATGCGCTTCTCGTTACGCACGATGATGTCGGGCGCGTTAAGATCGAGAAGACGCTTGAGTCGATTGTTACGGTTGATAACTCGTCGGTACAAATCATTGAGATCTGAGGTTGCAAATCGACCACCATCCAACGGCACTAGCGGACGCAAATCGGGCGGCAGAACAGGCAGTGCATTCAACACCATCCACTCCGGACGGTTGCCTGACTTGTCGAACGCCTCCATCAGCTTCAAACGCTTAGACAGCTTCTTGATTTTTGTCTCTGAGTTGGTCTGAGGAATTTCCTCGCGCAACTTCTCGATTTCGCTGCGCAGGTCAAGTTGAATCATCAACTCCTGAATTGCCTCAGCGCCCATCTTGGCCGTGAACTCGTCACCGAATTCTTCCATCGCTTCGAAGTACTGCTCATCGTTCAAAAGCTGGCCGTGATCGAGGCTAGATAAGCCGGGATCGGTCACAACATAGGATTCAAAGTAAAGAATCCGCTCGATATCACGGAGCGTCATGTCGAGGAGCAAGCCAATGCGCGAAGGCAGAGACTTCAAAAACCAGATGTGAGCAACTGGGCTCGCAAGTTCAATATGTCCCATGCGTTCACGACGAACTTTCGCCAACGCAACTTCAACGCCGCACTTCTCACAGATGACACCACGGTGCTTGAGACGCTTGTACTTCCCGCAAAGGCACTCGTAGTCCTTTACTGGGCCAAAGATCTTGGCGCAGAAAAGACCATCGCGCTCAGGCTTGAACGTACGGTAGTTAATGGTCTCAGGTTTTTTAACCTCGCCATAAGACCACGAACGAATCATTTCGGGTGAGGCAAGACCAATACGGATCGCGTCAAAATCTTCAGTTTTCTCGCGGTTCAACAGGTTTAGTAGATCTTTCACGTGTTCTCTCCCCTCAGAAGCCAGATGACTCGGACTCGAGATCGATATCGATGCCGAGCGAGCGGATTTCTTTGATCAATACATTGAACGATTCGGGCATTCCCGGATCCATGCTGTGATCACCATCAACAATGTTCTTGTACATCTTGGTGCGACCCGCAACGTCATCTGACTTCACAGTCAGCATTTCTTGCAGGGTGTGTGCGGCACCATAAGCCTCAAGTGCCCACACCTCCATCTCACCAAAGCGCTGACCACCGAACTGAGCCTTACCACCCAGCGGCTGCTGAGTGACGAGGCTGTAAGAACCAGTAGATCGAGCGTGCATCTTGTCATCCACCAAGTGGTTGAGCTTGAGCATGTACATGTAACCAACCGTCACAGGACGGTCGAACTCGTCACCCGTGCGACCATCCCGAAGCGCAAGCTGACCACTGTCAGGTAGGTCCGCCAAACGAAGAAGCGATTTGATGCTATCTTCGCTCGCGCCGTCGAAGACGGGGGTGGCCATTGGAACACCTGGGCGCAAGTTCTGAGCCATGGCTAAGAGCTCGTCGTCAGACAAACTATCTATGTCTTCATCGCGACGGCTATCACTGGTGTGCGCGTAGATTTCCTTTAAAAACTCTCGGAGCTTGGCGACTTTGACTTGTTGCTCGAGCATTTCGTTGATCTTCACGCCCAAACCGCGCGAAGCCATTCCCAAGTGGGTTTCAAGAATCTGCCCCACGTTCATTCGTGATGGCACACCCAGAGGGTTTAAAACGATATCGACAGGCTCACCATTCTCGTCATAAGGCATGTCCTCAACAGGCATGATCACCGAGATAACACCCTTGTTACCGTGACGGCCAGCCATCTTGTCACCTGGCTGAATGCGACGCTTAACCGCTAGGTAGACCTTCACGATCTTGAGAACGCCGGGGGCCAGGTCGTCGCCACTCTGGAGCTTCTCTTTCTTCGCTTCGAACCGCTCTTCGAGGAGTTGGTTCTGCTCTTCCAGTAAGCGATGCGCCGATGCGAGCTGATCGTTTAGTGCAGAATCAGAGAACTTGAGCTTGAACCATTGGTCACGATCGAGCTCTGCCAGCACATCACCATCGATTTTAGTGCCTTTAGAGAGACCGCCACCGGAGACCGTGGTCTGGCCATTCAACAACTCAGCTAATCGAGCGAAGGTCGCTTCTTCGTAAATTCGAAGCTCTTCTTTGAGATCTTTGCGGTAGTCGGCAAGCTGTGACGCTTCGATGTGCTTTGCACGCGCGTCTTTCTCAAGACCGTCGCGAGTGAAGACCTGAACGTCGATGACCGTGCCTTTATAGCTAGACGGAACGCGCAGCGAAGTGTCTTTCACATCAGAGGCTTTCTCGCCGAAGATAGCGCGTAAAAGCTTCTCTTCGGGTGTCAGCTGGGTCTCACCTTTTGGCGTAACCTTGCCAACAAGAATGTCGCCGGCATCCACCTCGGCACCGATGTATACGATGCCCGATTCGTCCAGCTTACCCAACGCGCCTTCACCGACATTTGGAATATCAGCTGAAATTTCCTCAGCACCCAACTTAGTATCGCGCGCAATACAGGTCAGCTCCTGGATATGGATCGTTGTAAGGCGATCTTCTTCAACCACACGCTCGGATACGAGAATTGAATCCTCAAAGTTGTATCCGTTCCATGGCATGAACGCGATACGCATGTTTTGACCCAAGGCCAGCTCACCCAGATCTACCGACGGTCCATCAGCGAGAATGTCACCACGTTCGACCGAGTCCCCAGGGCTAACGATTGGACGCTGATTTACGCACGTATTTTGATTAGAGCGCTTGTACTTGGTCAAATTGTAAATATCGACCGGTGACTCGTCCTGACCCACCTCTGCCGGGTTTACTCGAACAACAATTCGGCTGGCATCAACAGAATCGACGACACCACCGCGGGTGGCGACTTTACACACACCTGAATCACGAGCCACGTAACGCTCCATACCCGTACCAACGAGCGGCGCTTGGGTCTTGAGCGTAGGTACTGCTTGGCGCTGCATGTTTGAACCCATCAATGCGCGGTTCGCATCATCGTGCTCAAGGAATGGGATCAATGCAGCTGCGATTGAAACCACCTGCTTCGGCGACACATCCATGAAATCCACTTCAGCCGCGGGCTTCACAGTGAATTCATTCATATGACGAACGTTAATCAGCTCATCGACAAACTGGTTCGAATCATTCAGGGCCGCAGAGGCCTGTGCAATGACATGATTCGCTTCGTTAATCGCTGAAAGGTATTCGATTTCATCGGTAACGATACCGTCAACTACCTTTCGATACGGCGACTCCAGGAACCCATACTCGTTGGTGCGCGCATAGGCTGCCAATGAGTTGATGAGGCCAATATTTGGACCTTCGGGTGTTTCAATTGGACATACACGACCGTAGTGCGTGGGGTGCACGTCGCGAACCTCGAAGCCCGCACGCTCACGTGTAAGACCACCTGGACCCAATGCAGAGACACGACGCTTGTGAGTTACTTCCGACAGCGGGTTGTTCTGGTCCATGAACTGCGACAACTGGCTCGAACCGAAGAACTCTTTGACCGCAGCAGAGACCGGCTTCGCGTTGATAAGATCTTGCGGCATTAAGCCCTCGCTTTCCGCCATGGAAAGACGCTCTTTAACTGCGCGCTCGACACGAACCAAACCTACTCTGAACTGGTTCTCAGCCATTTCACCAACAGAACGGATACGACGGTTACCGAGGTGATCGATATCGTCAACCACACCCTGACCGTTACGGATACCAACGAGACACTTCAGAACTGCCACGATGTCTTCTTTGTCCAGTGTTCCACTGCCGGTCACATCATCACGACCCAAGCGGCGGTTGAACTTCATACGACCCACACCCGATAAATCGTACCTATCTGCAGAGAAAAACAGATTAGAGAACAAGTTCTCCGCTGACTCTTTTGTCGGTGGCTCACCAGGGCGCATCATGCGGTAGATCTCAACCAACGCCTCCAGCTCTGTGCGTGTACTGTCGCCCGCCAAGGTGTCCGAAATAAACGGACCGCAATCGATTTCGTTGGTGTAAATCGTTTCAATCACTTCGATTTCTTTTTCACGAAGTGTGTTTAGAAGTTCTTCGGTCAGCTCGCCGTTGCACTCGAGCAGCACTTCACCACTCGCCGTGTCGATAACAGGTTTTGCAACACGACGACCTACCAAGTAGTCGTCGGGCACCACCAGGGACTCCACACCTGCGTCTTCTAACTGACGGATATGGCGTGCAGTGATGCGCCGACCGCGCTCAACAAGAACCTTATCGCCAGCCAAAATGTCAAAGGCAGCCATATCGCCTTGTAAACGCTTAGGCACGAGAGTCATTGTGGCGAGATGATCATCGTTAAACTGGAACGTCGTAGTTTCGTAGAACATCTCTAGAATTTCTTCGGACTCGTAGCCCAGTGCACGAAGAAGAACCGTGGCTGGCAATTTACGACGACGGTCGATCCGGGCAAACACCTGATCCTTGGGATCAAACTCGAAGTCGAGCCATGAACCACGGTAAGGAATAATTCGCGCACTGTAGAGCAACTTACCCGAAGAGTGCGTCTTGCCACGGTCGTGATCGAAGAAAACGCCGGGTGATCGATGCAGCTGCGACACGATAACGCGCTCTGTACCGTTAATAACAAATGTGCCGTTATCGGTCATGAGCGGAATCTCGCCCATGTAAACATCTTGCTCTTTAATGTCTTTGATTGACTTTGAGGATGCTTCCTTATCGTAAATGATAAGACGCACTTTGACGCGAAGTGCGCAAGCGTAGGTTGCACCACGCAAAACACATTCTTCAACGTCGAAAACAGGGGTGCCCAGAGAGTAGTCCACATACTCTAGTGCCGCATTGCCACTGTAACTCACTATGGGGAACACTGAGCGAAAAGCTGCGTGCAGACCGTAGTCGCCGCGCTCATCCACCGAGGTGTCCGGCTGAGTAAACTTGCGGTAAGAGTCCAGCTGGATGGCCAGCAGGTAGGGGATATCCATAACCTTCGGCATTGATCCGAAATCTTTACGAAGGCGCTTCTTCTCTGTAAACGAGTAAGTCATTGATACTCCTCAACGAATTCCGTTGGTTATCACCAACACGAGTGGCTTAATGCCAATTAACCCGGCTGCTAGAACCGGAAAAGGGCCGGTGCGCATTGCGCACCAGCCCGGACCTGCAAATCTGCAATCCAGTCAGGATTACTTAACCTCGACAGAGCCGCCGGCTTCTTCGATTTGCGACTTGATGTCCTCAGCGTCTTCTTTGCTAACGCCTTCTTTGATCGGTGCTGGCGCACCATCAACCAAGCCTTTCGCCTCTTTGAGACCAAGACCGGTGATCGCACGAACTGCCTTGATCACGTTTACTTTCTTCTCACCTGCAGACGCGAGGATGACGTCGAATTCAGTTTGCTCAGCTGCTGCCGCACCACCTGCATCGCCACCCGCTGCTGGCGCTGCTACTGCAACGGCTGCTGCGGCTGAAACGCCAAACTTCTCTTCCATCGCCTCAATCAACGCAACAACATCCATTACGCTCATTTCTGCGATTGCATCAAGGATTTCTTCCTTTGAAATTGCCATGTTTATCTCTCCTAAAATGTGTAGTCGAGCACTCGCTTACGCGGTTTGCTCTTTTTGATCACGAACCGCTGCCACTGTACGAACGAGCTTGCCTGGTACTTCATTCATCGTACGAACAAGCTTGCCGACAGGCGCTTGCATAACGCTCATCAACGATGCGAGTGCTTGCTCACGTGTTGGCAACTTCGCCAAAACGTCGAGCTGGTCTGCACCCAGCAACTTACCGCTAACGGACAATGCTTTAACTTCGAATTCGCTGTTATCTCTAGCGAAATCTTTAAACAACCGAGCCGCTGCACCTGGGTCTTCCATTGAAAACCCAAAGATGGACGGACCTACCAGTGTGTCGTTGACACATTCGTAGTCAGTACCTTCAAGTGCACGCTTTGCGAGAGTGTTACGAACAACGCGTAACTGAATTTGATTCTCGCGAGCGGTGGCGCGGAGAGCCGTCATGTCATTCGATGCTACGCCGCGGGCGTCAGCAATTACGAGTGACAAAGCACTGGCCGCTGTCTCGTTGACTTCAGCGACGATCGCTTTCTTCTCTTCGAGTCCAATTGCCACGGATCTACTCCTATGGTTTATGCCAAGGCCATAAAATTGCTATGACCACCCTAGGTGAACGTATTCACCATCTGCGTAGGTTGAACAAATACCTGCTTCGTTTAAGGAGACCTCGTCTCCCCCTACGGTCTTTGATAGTCCTGCGTCCTGCTAAGGGCTTCGCCCACACACTCTGCTGAAGACTTCAAAGTGGAATGCCTAGTTGCTGCATCCCATGCCTGCCAAACAGCGACAAGCAAGCCCCGGGCAAGCCCGGAGCCAATTCTGATTCATTAGATATCCATTGCGCTGTGGTCGATGGTGACACCGGGCCCCATGGTTGTAGACAAGGTCACCTTGCGGAAATAAACACCTTTTGCAGCCGCGGGCTTCGCTTTCTTTAGGTCTGCCAATACCGCCACAAGGTTGCCCTCAATCGCCGCCGCATCAAAATTAATTTTGCCAATACCGCCGTGGATTATGCCGTTCTTATCAGTACGGAAACGCATCTGACCCGCTTTCGCATTTTGTACGGCTGCCGCGATATCTGGTGTAACTGTGCCCGTCTTTGGATTAGGCATAAGGCCGCGAGGCCCCAATACCTGGCCAAGCTGACCAACAACACGCATCGCATCAGGAGACGCGATAACCACGTCAAAATCCATCATGCCACCTTTGATCTGATCGGCGAGCTCTTCCATACCGACTAGGTCTGCGCCAGCCTCTTTGGCCTTCTCAGCATTCTCACCCTGAGTGAATACGGCGACACGAACTACTGATCCTGTACCGTGAGGTAGCGTTGTCGCACCGCGAACGCCTTGATCCGACTTCCGCGCATCAACGCCGAGATTCACTGCTACTTCAACAGACTCGTTAAATTTCGCTGTTGCAGTTTCCTTTAAGATTGCAATCGCCTCATCGAGAGGGTAGCTCTTATTTGCGTCAACACGCTCGCGAAACGCTTTTACGCGCTTTGATAACTTAGCCATTCTTAAACCACTCCCTCTGTATCGATGCCCGCCGCGCGCGCACTGCCCGCGATTGTGCGAACCGCTGCGTCCATGTCTGCAGCTGTCAGGTCCGGCCACTTCTGCGTTGCGACTTCTTCGAGCTGCGCACGCGTTACTTTACCGACCTTTTCCGTATTGGGACGTCCGGAGCCGCTCTTGATACCTGCGATCTTCTTCAGCAGTACAGAAGCGGGTGGTGTCTTCTTAATGAAGGTAAATGATTTGTCATTGTAGACAGTAATCACAACCGGAATGGGCAGACCTGGCTCAAGACTCTGAGTCTCAGCGTTAAACGCTTTGCAGAATTCCATAATGTTCACGCCTTTTTGACCCAATGCAGGGCCAACGGGCGGCGACGGGTTTGCCTGACCGGCAGGGATTTGCAGCTTAATGTAGCCGTCAATTTTCTTTGCCATGTTTTTTCTCCTGGGTTCAAACGCCGTTACAGCAAGCTGTGCGGGCTCCCCAATCATTGCCGCTATGCGGCGTTACTTTTGCACCGCAAATCGGTGCGATTGATCAGCCCTTTTCGACCTGACCGAATTCCAACTCTACGGGCGTCGAGCGACCGAAGATCAAAACAGCTACATTCAAGCGGCTTTTTTCATAATTCACACTTTCAACGACACCGTTAAAGTCGTTGAATGGCCCATCGATGACGCGAACCATCTCACCGGGTTCAAAGACAGTCTTTGGCTTAGGCTGATCCACACCAGCCTCGACGCGCTGCAAAATAGCGTTAGCTTCGGCTTCCGTAATCGGCGCAGGCTTATCAGCCTTGCCACCAATAAAACCAAGAACGCGCGGCGTATCTTTCACCAAATGCCATGAGTCGTCGTCAAGCTCCATCTGAACCAGAACGTACCCTGGGAAGAACTTACGCTCACTCTTGCGTTTCTGCCCACCCTTCATCTCGACCACTTCTTCTGTCGGAACGATGATCTCGCCAAATCGATCCTGCATCCCGAAACGCTCGATACGCTCTTTAAGCGCAACTGCCACCTTTTTCTCGTACTGAGAGAAGGCGTGAACTACATACCAACGTAAAGCCATGAATTTCCCTTATCCCAGTACTCAGCCCAGCAGCAGCGAAGCGAGCCAGCCCAAGAAGCTGTCAAGCGCCCAGAAAAATAACCCACAAACAACCACGAAAATCATTACGATGATGGTTGTTTGCGTCGTCTCCTGGCGCGTCGGCCAGATAACTTTGCGGATCTCCGTGCGCGCACCCTTGATCATGGTCCAAACAGAATCACCACGCGCTGTAGTAACAGCAACAGCCATCGCCACACCCGCAATGACCAAAAGCCCTATAACCCGGTACAGCAGGGATTCGTCACTGAAATAGCTATTTCCGTAGATGCCAGCACCAACGAGTAGCGCCACAAACACCCACTTTAGGCTATCGAGCTTGTTGCCCGCAGCTTCACTCATACTTTCATCCTTCAAGAGAGAGACGCGTCACTCTCTTTTTAAATTACGTCGCCACCCCACCACTTAATTAGAGTGGCAGGCCAGGAGGGAATCGAACCCCCAACCTGCGGATTTGGAATCCGCTGCTCTGCCAATTGAGCTACTGGCCTAACACATCGCAACTGTCGCCACCGCCAAACTTGCAGAGACGACAAAGCCGAACACGTCGGAAAGACGGCTCGGCTTAATATCGAGGCCCGCCGAGGCGGACCTCACAAACTCATCGATTACTCGATGATTTTTGCGACAACACCGGCACCAACAGTTCTGCCACCTTCACGGATAGCAAAACGCAGACCTTCTTCCATCGCAATTGGAGCGATGAGTGTCGCAACGAAGTTCAGGTTGTCACCTGGCATTACCATTTCAACACCTTCAGGAAGCTCAACGGCACCTGTTACGTCCGTTGTACGGAAGTAGAACTGTGGACGGTAGCCCTTGAAGAATGGCGTGTGACGGCCGCCTTCATCTTTTGACAAAACGTAAACTTCCGCTTCGAACTTAGTGTGAGGCTGAACTGAGCCAGGAATTGAAAGAACCTGACCACGCTCAACGTCGTCACGCTTAGTACCACGCAAAAGAACACCCACGTTCTCACCCGCACGGCCTTGATCAAGCAGCTTGCGGAACATCTCAACACCAGTACAGGTGGTCTTGGTAGTCTCACGGATACCAACGATTTCAACTTCGTCGCCCACGTTGATAACACCGCGCTCGACACGACCTGTCACAACCGTACCACGACCTGAAATTGAGAATACGTCCTCAACGGGCATTAGGAATGGCTGATCGATAGCACGCTCTGGCTCTGGGATGTATGAGTCAAGCGTTTCAACAAGCGTCTTAACCGCTGTTGTACCCAGCCCGTTGTCGTCCTCACCGTTAAGCGCCATCAGCGCTGAACCGCAAATGATGGGCGTATCATCACCGGGGAACTCGTAAGTATCGAGAAGCTCACGGAGCTCCATCTCAACGAGCTCTTTCATCTCTTCGAATTCTTCAGTGTCAACACCGCCACAGTCTTCCGCAAGAAGGTCAGCCTTGTTGAGGAAGACTACGATGTATGGAACACCTACCTGACGTGAAAGCAGGATGTGCTCACGCGTCTGAGGCATAGGGCCGTCAGTCGCACCACACACGAGGATAGCGCCGTCCATCTGCGCCGCACCTGTAATCATATTCTTTACGTAGTCCGCGTGTCCGGGGCAATCTACGTGTGCGTAGTGACGGTCGTTCGACTCGTACTCTACGTGCGAGGTTGCAATCGTGATACCACGCTCACGCTCTTCGGGTGCGTTATCGATACCGTCAAACGCAACCGCCACGCCACCAAATACTTCCGAACACACACGTGTCAACGCTGCAGTCAGTGTTGTCTTGCCGTGATCAACGTGCCCAATTGTTCCCACGTTTACGTGGGGTTTATTACGCTCAAATGCTTCTTTAGCCATTGCGACCCTCTCCTGGTCAATTTCGCATTACTTCCCGACGCCAACGCGCCTTACTCAATTAA
>Ga0255752_10000211_pt1 | contig 70697 bp, 68 predicted proteins | sample 011ome_25_FD_179952 | JGI IMG/M metagenome (GOLD analysis project Ga0255752, IMG submission 179952) | Coastal salt marsh microbial communities from the Groves Creek Marsh, Skidaway Island, Georgia - 011512CT metaG (version 2) | ecosystem: Environmental > Aquatic > Marine > Intertidal zone >...
GCATGTGCAAGGAGCGCATTGAAGAAGCAGCCTATGGCAAAGGAGTAAAATTTGTGAGTTGGGATAAAATCACAGACCAATTGGTTTTGGCGTACAGGTCAGATAAAACCTCAATCTCAGAAATTGAAGAACGCATCGTAAAGGCTGGTCATAGTACCAATAATCGTGAAGTTTCAGAGAAAGACTACGCCAAGCTTCCTGATTGCTGCCGTTACGAAGAATTGCACGACCACTAAGTCATGAAAAGAATTATTGGTCTCCTCGGATTAGTGATCCTTGGATTGAATATGAATGCACAGCAAATGGTGAGTGGCATGGTCATTCAGGAAAGCAAAAAGGCCACGTTTACTCCTGTTGTTTTTGCGAATGTGTATTGGTTGGGCACGCAAGTGGGCACTTCCACAGATACAAATGGTTACTTCGAAATTCCTATTTCAACTTCTACTAACAAATTGGTATTCAGTTATGTGGGTTATCGCAGTGATACTGTTGTTGTGGAGCAACCTGATAAGTTGACCATCATCCTCAAGCAAGAAAAACAACTGGATGGAGTAGAGGTAATCTATCGCCAAAAATCAACGGAAATTTCCTACATGGATGTGCTCAAAACTGAGAATATTGGCGAGGAGGAGTTGTACAAAGCAGCCTGTTGTAACCTCTCTGAAAGTTTTGAAACCAATCCGTCAGTAGATGTAGTATACACGGATGCCGTTACTGGAACTAAGCAAATTCAGATGCTTGGATTGGATGGAAAATACACCCAAATCACCAGAGAAGTTATTCCTGACGTGAGGGGATTGTCTACGGTTCAGGGCTTGACCTACATTCCAGGTGTTTGGATCGAGGGAATACAGCTCAATAAGGGTGCTGGTTCTGTTGCTTCGGGTTTTGAAAGTGTGACTGGTCAGATCAATGTGGAGCTGCATAAACCAGAATCGATGGATCGATGGTTTGTAAACGGGTATGCCAATCAAGGAGGAAGAACAGAGCTTAACGTCAATCTATCGCAAAAGTTGAATGAAAAAGTTTCAACTGGATTGCTCTTGCATGGAAATATTCGCCCGTTTGAGGTGAATGGAAACGGAGACTCTTTTTTGGATTTTCCAGTTGGCGAAACGTTCAATGTTTTAAACCGATGGAAATTCAATAATCAAAAAGGCTGGGAAGGACAGTTGGGCGCTCAAGCCATCAATGAAGAGCGCAGAGGAGGTCAAGTGAGCAATGAGTTCGTCATTCCTTACCAACTGGGATGGAAGACACAGCAATACAGCGCTTGGGGTAAAACGGGATATGTCTTTCCTAATGCGAAGTACACAAGCGTTGGTTTTCAGGTGAAAGGCTTGTATCACGAAAATGAAAACTATTTTGGTAATACGGTATACAACGCCAGTCAGCAATCACTGTATGCAAATTCCATATATCAGTCGATCATCAGAACTTCAACCCATAAATACCGAGCAGGCTTGAGTGTTCAGTACGATAAGTATGACGAGCTTCTCGACTCAGCTTCGTTCAATAGAGAGGAGATAGTTCCTGGAGCATTTGTTGAATATACTTATACGTATTTTAAAAAGTTCTCGGCTGTGGTTGGTTTGAGAGCCGACTACCACAATTACTACGGATTCTTTGTCACACCTCGAGTGCATTTACGATACGAAATTCAAGAGGGCTCTGTTCTCCGCGCTTCGGGCGGGCGGGGGCAACGGACGGCCAATGTTATTGCAGAAAATATTTCATTGTTAGCCTCTTCCAGAACTTGGAATATTTCCGGTAATCCAACTATTCAAGGCTTCGGGTTACAGGCAGAGGTGGCGTGGAATGCCGGATTGAATTTTACCCAGAACTTTAGGATTAACTATAAACCCGCAACATTGAGCATTGATGCCTACCATACCGAGTTTGAGAATCAAACGGTGATCGATATGGAAGACCCAAGACAGGTAAGGGTGCACAACTTGGTAGGACGCAGCTATGCCACCAGCACGCAAGCGCAATTTGATTATGAAATAGCCAGAAGATTCGATGTGCGGTTGGCTTATCGTTGGTATGATGTGATGACCGAATACAGCGGTACACTCTTGACCAAACCATTCGTTTCAAGGCATCGGGCATTCGTCAATTTGGCTTATGAAACTAGAAACGATTGGAAATTCGATTACACGGTTCAGTGGCAGGGTGAAAAGCGAATACCTAGTACAAGTTCGAATCCTGTGGTCTATCAAGTGGCGACAAGGTCACCGGCATTGTTGTTAATGAATGCGCAAGTTTCCAAAGGTTTCAAAGAACGCTTTGACGTCTATCTGGGTATGGAAAACATAAGTAATGTGAAACAAGCCAATCCAATCCTCTCAGATCAAAATCCTTTTGGGCCAAACTTTGACAGTTCCTTGATTTGGGGCCCAGTGTTTGGAAGGATGACTTACGTAGGGTTTCGTTTAAAGTCAAAGAATCGTTAGACGCAAAGAAGGGCAGAGGGAAGGATTTTAGCCGTTAACGATTCACCAGCATTCAATCTGGCAAAGAATTCACCGTCTGTTTCTATAGGAAGGGTGCCTTTGCTCACTGTGATTTTTATTTCTGCGCTTTTGTGATAAAAAACACGCGGATCTTTGATGTAATCGCAGCGTTTTAGGGTAGATTGATACTTTAAGAAATCAATTACACTTACGCTTCCTATAAGAGTAATTCCCATCAGCCCATCATCGGCAGGCGATTGGGGGTTTAATCCAAGCCCATTTCCAGCATATGATCCATTTCCGATCGCGGCCATGAAGGTTTCTGACTGAATAGTCTCGTTGTTAAAATGGATTTCCAATTTTGATGCTTTGTACTTCGCTAACCATGCCACTATTGCAGTATAATAATTGAACGCGCCTGGCATTTTAAATTTTCGCGCATTTACTGTATTGGCAATTTCAGCTCCAATACCGCAGGTTGTCATGTTGAGCACGTAGTTTTTCCTGGCATTATGCTCAAGCTCGATGAGGTCTAGCCGGTTGAATGTTTTGTTTTCACAACGTTTTATGATTTGATCCAACGGACCAGATGGGTATACTCTGGCGAAGTCATTGCCTGACCCCGAAGGAATAAAGCCTAGTGCCGGTCTAAGCTCAGGCGTGATGTTCATCAGTCCATTTACCACATGATTATTCGTGCCGTCTCCACCACAGCTGATCACCAAATCAAAACCTTCACTGGATTGGGCTAGACTTTTTGTGTGATTGGCATTCTCGGTAAGAGCGACTTCAATGTTTAATCTGCTGCTAGCGGCCAATTGTTGCAATTTAGCCTTTGCCCTTGATCGGCCATGGATAATCATCTTGATCTTCACGATTCAATCTTAATTAAAAAAGGCGCTCATTCGAGCGCCTTTTAATGTTCAGCGAACAATTTCACTTACATCATTGTATGGCAGTGGAAACTAACTTTTTCTGAAACTTCGCTACCATCATGGTCAATCAGCACTTTTACCGTCAAAGCCATATCGCTGTGGCCAGAAACATTGTTGACCCAACTTTCTGAGTAGTGGATCATACTGTTGTCATGCTCATGGGCTTCATGTGCTAGCACATCTTCACCTGTAGAAACATTGGTTAAGCGCACCTCATACCCATGGATTTCACCTTCTGTTTCGATCATGACATGAATATTTACGGTATCTCCTTCCATGTAAGTAGTCCCAGATTTTGGACTATCTATTGTGATTTTAGCGTTGATTTCTGGTTCGTATTCACACGCTCCATCGTCTTCTGTGGCCTCGGCATTATAATTATTTGCTGTGGTGTCTGTGCATCCTTCAACCTTTTTACATGATGTGTTGAAGAGCATTGGAATAACTAAAGCTGAAACAGTTAGGATATTTATAAATTGAATTTTCATTGTTTTTTAGTTTTGATTAGATAATTGATCTCGATTTGAAACACATGTTGAGCTTCGATATTTCCCTGAGCAAATTGCTGCTCAATGGGTAATTGGAATGATCCCGCTAGGATGAATTCCTTCAGGCGAATACTCGCACCGATGTCCGAGTAGATAAAGTGTCCTTTCGAATACAGATTTACTCGATGCACTCGTATATCGGCCAAATCCCAATCTGCATGTTGAAACACAACGCCTAGATACGGCCTCAACCAACTGGATGAGCTGGTATTGAGATTTATCCATCGCATAAGTTTTACACTACTCGTAAATCTGTTTCCATACTGATAGAAGTTTTTGTTAGCCGTATTGATGGTTTACGACATGTCTGCCGACACACCCCATAGATCGCCTTTGATCAAATAGGATGCAGAAAGCGGAAAGTCAAATGAACCAGTACCAGGCTGGAGGTTTGCGTTGATGGGGTTTTGATCACCATCAACGAGGGAGTTGTTGCCCAAAGGAAATTTTAAGCCACCACCCATAAGAACCCTATGCCTGAATCGCTTCGAGCTATCTGAAGTTGAAAGCACTAAGTGAGCAGTCAAGGATGGATCACCTATCCCCGTGGTCGAGGTAGATTGTTCTATTTCGTGTTGCGCTGATCTTCTGATTGGAACTTGTCCTGAAATCAAAAGGTTATTTATCGGAAACAGCCTAAAATGAACATCTGCGGTTTGAAAAAGGTCTTGAGAAACTTCAGGAGTTTCGTTTTCAAATAGTATAGGATGGATACTTTGAAAACGTTGCTGTGAAAACATCACGCCAACACTGTTTATATTCCAAAATGAAGACCATCCGCCCATATTTGATCCAGCCGAACAACCGCAAACATCGCATACATAAGCACTGATTCCGCATATGACTGCAAGTGCAGTCAGCGAGATTTTAAATTGCATTAATTATGTATTGCTTGTTAAATTGTTGATTCAATGATGATCAACAAGCAATGGGAGGATGGAAAATGTCGCGAATGACTTTGGATTGATAGTATGAAGCTGAAGAACCGTATCCGAGATTTACGATTTGATATTGTTCAGTCAGGTCTATTTCATTTTCGGTGATGGTGGTAGGGTCGATTTCTTGCAGTAGACTGGCCGGTAAAGCTGGCATTTCATCTCTTGTTCCTTCAGCGGCTTTTATTTTTTTTGCCAGCACACACTTGCCATCGCAATGCATCATAGGTGTGTCTTTGTTCTCACACAACTCCTGAATAATCGTTGACTTGTTGATCTGATACCAAATGAAAATGGAGCTTTTTATGGTCGGTTGAACCATTAGCATTAGTAGAACGGAAAGTGAAAGCCATTTCATTTCAGCGAAGGTAATGTTGAATTAATACTTTGGGAGTAGAATTATTGACAATTAAACGACCAACCATGAAATTATTTTCCTTGAACTCATCACTTTTAATTGTTTCAATAAGTTTATTGTTGGCTTCTTGCGGTGGTGAAGACTGCACTCCTCTTCAATCGGAATTGACGGCTGCCAAAGCAGAATTGGCAAATCGTGATTCTCTGCTCGATGCCATAGGCAGCACGTTCTCGATGATTGATTCGAACATGCTTACGATGAAAACTATTGAAGGTGAACTCATAGAGCAAATGAAATCACCCCAAGGTAAAAACGATGCGATTCGCTCAAATGTGGAGAAAATGAAACCGATAATGGCGCTTAATCAGTCATACATTGATCGCCTCGAATCAAACCTAAGTGCGAGCAGTTCAACCTCATTGAATCTCTTTTCAATTATCAGTTCAATGGAAGAAAAAGTGATGAATAATAATTTGCGTTTGGCGCGGCTGAACCATGATATAGGTTCCTTAGGAACGGATTTTAAAGACATGTTTGATGAGTACATGCAGTCTGAGGTAGAGCGCATGGTGCTTCAAGAGAATTTACAGTCCATGGAGGGAAATTTGAGTTCAATGGAAGCTCAAATGAAGGAGCTGAAGAATAATTTGAATACGGTTTATGTTGCCGTGGGAACTAAACGAGAGCTTATCAAATCTGGTGTTTTAGAGAAGGGTGGATGCTTAAAGTCAGACGGAGTGAATGACGATTTAGATCGACTTGCTTTTACTCCGCACGATCTTCGCACACTAGACGCAATAGAAGTCGGGGGCACGAAAGTTAAATTGGTGACTGATCATCCTTCTGAAAGCTATAAAGTTGAAAATGGAAAACTGGTCATTGAAGCGCCCAAATTATTTTGGAGCATTTCAAAGTACCTCATCGTAGTCACTGATTAACTTGTTCCAATCGGGGATTGATTACTTTGAACCACAATGGTGGAACAAGGCTCAATAACATCATTCCAGGATATCCAGTAGGGAGCTGTGGACTTTGTTCTAAGTGCTGCAGCGTTTGGTATTTCTTGCTTGATTTGTAGTGATGATCGCTGTGCCGAGTAAGCTCAAATAGCACGATTCTTCCAATAGGGAAATCACTGTTCCACGAATGCCACGGTTGAACCCGCTCATATTTGCCATCTTCTTTTAGTTTTCTAATTAAGCCATAATGTTCGATGTAATTCACTGTTTCAAGCATCAATATTCCGATTATAGATATGGCTACAAAACTGAGAACCCCCATCTTACCAAATAGCATGTAAATGGCGATCATGAAGGAAAGCTCGACTAGTATCAGTTGAACCATACGATTTCTTATTGTGAGATAAGTGCTATTTTTTTGCTTTTGAAGCATCTTCTCAATGTGCCATGCCGAAGTGAAAGTGCCTAAAATAGATCTGAACCAGAAAAAATATACAGGTTCACCTGTCCTTGCGGTTGCAGGATCATCTGGAGTAGCCACATTCCGATGATGACCATGATTATGCTCAATTATAAAATGCATGTATAATGAAGATAGTAGGAGTGATTTGGATAAGAATCGTTCAAAAGCCGAATTTCTATGGCCGAGTTCATGCGCCACATTGATGCCTATTGCTCCGCATTGAATTCCCATACTTAATATCATCCCAACGATTTCAAATGGCTGCAGCGCTGTAAAGGTTATCGTATACAAAAAGTAAGAGAGTAGAGCAAATTGCACAGGAACCATGAGGTAAAGAAGGACATCATAAAACATGGAAGTTTTCTTCACGTCATCAACAACCCCGTTTTCTTGATTTGGTGGCAGCAATAGTTCTAAAAGTGGGATAATTAGGAATGATTCAATGAGTGTAGCAAAGCTCCAAACACCGCCAAGGTACAAGCTTAAAAATGTTGCCAATGGCAGGGTATACGCGATTAAATATTTATAGTGCGAGGCCACAATTAAGACTTTGAGGGTAAATAGTGCAATAAAATTAGAAAATCGCAACTTATTATGCTTGCAAAACGTAAAGAACTTATAGATCTAACTTTATAATCAAATCGTTATGCGCTCACCTGAAGTAGAAGTAGCCCAGCCCATTGTTTTCGCTGACCAAAAGCTGAGAAAGATTTTTGTAATGAACAGTGATCGCACAGGTGTAATTGAACCCGAAGACCTAGATTTAAAGGACAAGCAAGGCAATGCTGTCATCGTACCTACGTCTCTCTCAAGCGGGATGACGGTGATGGACGTAAAAGAAATTAAGGCAGGTGGCTATTTTCTAAATGTGAATGGACTTACCAAGGGTCCAATTAAAATCGTGCTGTTTTAGGCGCTTATTCTTTCGTAGAAAGCTTTGTATTCCTCTACCGTACGTTCGTTAGAAAGGTGGGTGGTGACCCGAGTAAGTGAGCCTTGGGCCATTTTCATGCGCAATTCAGAATCTTTATAAAGCTTGATTATAGCTGCTGCCAGTGCTTCTGCATTTTTAGGAGGGACAATGATGCCAGAAACACCATTTTCGATCATTCCTCTGTTTCCTGAGATATCGGTCATAATTACCGCATTGCCCAAGTACATTGCCTCGATCATTGCTTTTTGCGTGGCCTCTCCAAAAATGGAAGCAGAAATTGATACATCGCATGCTTTTACCAAGTTTGAGGCGTCTTTTCTGAATCCTGTGAACCGGAATTTTTCTTTTAGTCCAAGATCAGCAATGCTTTTTACAACTTCATCTGTATCTAAGCCTTCACCAATCATCAGAAAATGAATCTTGTAATCCTTAGGGAGCCGAGAAACCGCCTCGATTAAGTAATTTACGCCTTTCATTTTAGTGCGAAAGTTTGCCACAAACGAGCATACTAAAGCACCTTCCTCAAAATTGAATTCTTGGAGATCGGCTGGCGCAATGTGGTCATACCATTCGCGCTTATGGCCTTTATTGATTGTTATAGCCTTTTTAGGAGAAACACCGCTTTTTAAATACATCTCTCGAACGCTCTCTGCCAAGCAAACCATATAGTCGATGCGCGGATTGAGGAATGATACATAGTTTGTGGGGTCATACCAATGAATATTGCCCGTATATCCCCTATATGTTGCCAGCTTCACTGATTTATTGTTCCACAGGGCCCAGGCGCTATTGGCAATGGCCTTGCTATTAAACGCATGAACAATCTTTATACTTTTTCGAGCTACGGTCTTTTTTATCAGTTGGATGGCCGTTTTGTCAAATTTATTTTTAGGTAAATAGTCAATGATTTCACAACCTGCTCTTTTAAGCTTTTCTGGGTATTCGCCTTGTGTCGGTGTGATCACCGTTATGTCAAATCCCATTTTTGCCAAGCCAATAAATATTTCAGCTTCCGGTCGAATCGGATTAACCGGGTCGTTGTAGTTGCTGATTACGAGGATGTTTGGCTTCAAAAATTTAATGGTTGTGATTAAAGGATCGATTCATCTTTTGGTTCCCAAAGCTCTACCTTTCTTCCCTCAAGATCTAGAATCCATGCAAATTTTCCATAATCGTATTCTTGCATTTTGCCAACAATTTGAACATTACTTTTCTTTAGTTCAGATAATAGAGCCTCTAAATTCTCAACCCGATAGTTGATCATGAATTCACTTGAACTCGGTTCATAATAATCGGTTTTTTCTTCCATCGGGCTCCATTGGGTGATGCATTCTTTGGAGGCATCATTTTGGTCGCGCCATTTGAATGAATGGCCATATTTATCCGATTGAATCCCGAGATGTTTGGCATACCACTCCTTAGATTTTTGAGGATCTTTCGATTTGAAGAAGACGCCTCCTATGCCCGTTACTTTCTTCACTTGAAACGGATTAAATGAGTATTGACTTTCGAAAATCTTGAACAGCTCCAGTGATTTTTTGAACGTCTTCTTGCTTCAAACCAACGATGGTCTTTCGATCAGATTTGAGTTCGTAAACTGATGGAAGGTCAATCTGGTTCAAAGTATTGAGTACTGCTTTAAATGAGTCGTATTCTGACTGGATTTCTATCGGCATTTCACTATTGATGGTCAACGATGAGTTTTGATCGATGGTAATCGAGGTATTACTATTGTGGTTTAGGTCGCCATTGACTTCCAGTTTTCCACCGTTTCGGATATTTAGCTGTGCATCACCGCTCATAAGCATTGGATTGCATTCTGAAATCAGTGAATCTTCAATATAAACTTGAAATCCGGTAGTGAGTTTGCAACCCGGGTTTATCCCTGTTCTAGGGTCGTCATGATTTGTATCAAACCAAGATGCGGTGGATTCATACGAGCCATCATTTCTGGAAAAATATTGATTTCCGTCCTCTTGGCCATTCACCACGAGTGAACTTGTCAGTGATATTAATACCGCAATTACCGCTATGTTAAACTCTTTGATCACGCTTTTATTTAATCTATACGTTTTTATTTTGATCAGGTTTTATTCTGACATACTGCTCACCTTGAGCATGTTTGACATTCCTTTTTTGGCGATCGGCATGCTTGCAATATTGATCAATAAATCATCTTCACCTAAAAAGCCTGCCTTCTTCAATTCATATTTGATATCAGAAATGGTGTGATCTGTACTTACAAATTTGTCGTAGTAGAAGCCCTTTACGCCCCAAACTAAGCTCAGCATATTGAGGATTTTAAAATTCGAAGTGAAGACGAAAATCCAAGCATTGGGCCTATATGAAGAAATACGAAACGCAGTGTAACCCGAAAATGTCATGGTAACAATTGCCTTCGCACCTGTTTTTTGGCTCAACCTCACCGCTGAGTGACAAATTGCATCAGTGATTATTCTGTCTTCAGTGCTCTCGTGCTCTATGTCCCTGAAATATATACCGTTATAATCTTCAACGCGAGTAATGATTTTCGACATTGTGTTTACTACCTCTATCGGAAATTTACCTACGCTTGTTTCACCACTAAGCATCACTGCGTCTGCTCCATCCATCACGGCATTTGCAACATCGTTCACTTCAGCCCTGCTGGGAGACATGTTGTCGATCATGCTTTCCATCATTTGTGTAGCAATGATCACTGGACGTCCCGCTTTTTGGCATTTTCTAACGATTTCCTTTTGAACAAGAGGAACATTTTGTAAAGGAATTTCAACTCCGAGATCACCACGAGCTACCATTATGCCATCGGTTTCATGGATGATGGCATCAATATTTTCCACGGCTTCTGGTTTTTCGATTTTGGCGATAATGCTCACCTGCTTTCCGCTCTTTTTGATGTGATCTCGAAGCTCGATGATGTCATTTTCACTGCGCACAAAGGAAAGCGCCACCCAACTAACATTGTGGTTAAGCGCAAACTCTAAATCTTGAAGATCTTTTTCGGTAAGGCAGGGAAGTGAGATTTTTGTATCGGGAAGGTTCACTCCTTTTCTGGGTTTGAGCATACCGCTTTGGGTAACCTTAGTAACCACGTCATTCCCTTCGATTTTAGCGACTTTTACGCGCAACTTTCCGTCATCAAGAAGAATCGTTTCTCCAGGCTTTACATCCTTGGTCAAGTTAGGATAGCTAACCATAACGCGATTGACGTCTCCAATTATTTCATCTGAAGTCATCCTCAACTCAGCGCCCATTTTTAACTCTACTTCATCGGATGAAAGACTTCCAACGCGTAACTTAGGGCCACTCAAATCGGCAAGAATGGCGGTATGTGTATGCAGCTCACCGTCAATGGCGCGAATGATTTTAATGACATCCTCATGGTCTTTGTAATCGCCATGTGAAAAGTTTAGGCGCGCCACATTCAGGCCTTCTTGGATCATTTTTGTGAGCACTTCCTTGCTCGCGCAGGCTGGACCAATGGTCGCAACAATTTTGGTTTTATTTTTTATCATCGGAATCTGACGAATATATAGAAAGGTAATGCCTTTAATAGGCGCGAATAACTAATGTATCAACACTCTACTCTTCAAAGAGTGCGTATTGGATTTTATTGAACTTGCTATTGTCCATTTCTGCCACGAATTGAAAGCTTTCAATCCCGTGGAGTAAGTTAATGAACCATTCTACATCAAAGATATCAATGTAGCCCTCGATCAAGATGAAGAAGTCGTATTCTTTCAAATCTTTGAAGAGGTAGGCGTCCTCATTTTGATTTGATAGAATGATGTAGGTCAAATGGTTGTCTGGGTCTTTTGCCACAAATTTGGCGAATTCATCCAGGTCCAAATCAGCCGAATTCTCTTTTTTGATATCTTTTAAAAAGTCTAAGTGCAAGGCATTACTTAAATGCCATGCCACTCTAAAATCTTTCAAATGGCAACTGAGTCCGAACGCCAAAAATTCGTAATCGTCATCAAGTTGCAGCTTATGTTTTGACATCTTATACTGTGAGCTTTATGCAAGCTTCATGCGCGGCAATCTGCTCGGCTTTTTTCTTTGAGCGTTCTTTACCTCTTGCGATCAGCTCTTGGTTCACAATGATAGAGCAAACAAACAGGTTTTCATCGTTGGGTGTATTCGATGTATCAAAATTTAACGTAAGCTTTCTCTGTTGCGTCCATTCTATCAACTTGCTTTTAAAATCAAAGGCCTGGTCGATAATTTGTTCCATGTTGATGTAGCGAGGAATGAGGTATTGGTCTATGCTTCTTTTTGCTGATTCAAAACCCTGGTCAATGTAAATCGCCCCAAGCCATGCTTCTAGTGCATTCCCAACGATTTTATCCATAGAATCTTCATTGCCGATGCGCGCCTCAATAACCTCATGCAAGCCAGAGGCTTTTCCTACGGTGCCTAAGGTTTGTCTATTTACGATGCGCGCTCTGATTTTTGTGAGCTCTCCTTCGTTGTTTTCAGGATACTTTTTAAAAAGGTATTCGGTAATCACCGTGTCGAGAACAGAATCCCCCAGAAGCTCGAGCCGTTCGTTGCAATCGGCATGATCATACTTGCCAGAGCCTACCACTGATTTGTGGCGGAGGGCTTTTTCATACCAAGTTATGTCCCGGGGTGCAATGCCCCAATTGGAGCGCAAATATTCTAGTAGACGTTGTTGTCTGGGAGAAAAATTTCTTCGAAAAAAAAAGATGGAAAGAAGATTTTTAGCCTTCACACTTTTTGAAGATGACAGAAGCGTTATGCCCTCCAAATCCAAATGTGTTGCTAAGTGCAACCTTAACTTCCCTTTTTTGAGGCTTGTGAAAAGTTAGATTGAGTGATGGATCAATTCCTTCGTCATCCGTAAAATGATTGATTGTTGGAGGAACAATGTCATTTTTTACAGCCAACAATGTTGCAATACCTTCGATGGCTCCAGTTGCCCCTAAAAGGTGACCTGTCATTGACTTTGTAGAACTGATGTTCAACTTATCTGCATGGTCACCAAATACAGCTCTGATCGCTTTTAATTCGGCAATATCCCCAAGAGGCGTGCTCGTACCGTGCACATTGATGTAATCAAAATCATTTACTGAAATACTTGGATCATCTTCCATGGCCGAACGCATGACGTTCAAGGCACCAAATCCCTCAGGATGAGGAGCAGTAATATGATGAGCGTCTGCTGAAAGACCACCACCAGCGACTTCTCCATAAATTTTTGCTCCACGTGCCTTAGCGTGCTCATATTCTTCAAGGATTAAGCAGCCTGCGCCTTCTCCCATAACAAAGCCATCTCTGTCTTTATCAAATGGTCTAGACGCTGATTGTGGATCATCATTTCGGGTTGAAAGTGCGTGCATCGCATTGAATCCACCAATTCCAGATTCATTGATGGCTGCTTCAGATCCTCCGGTTACAATTACGTCTGCCTTTCCAAGCCTGATGTAATTGTAGGCATCGATCATCGAATTTGTACTTGTCGCACAGGCACTAACCAAACTGAAGTTAGGGCCTCTGAAACCATACTTGATCGAAATGTGTCCTGATGCAATATCAGAAATCATTTTGGGAATGAAGAAAGGATTGAAACGTGGAATACCTCCACCGTTTACAAAACTTTGAACTTCATCTTGGAAGGTGATGATTCCACCAATTCCTGAACCCCAAATGACTCCAACACGTTCCACATTCAATTTGTCAGTCACTAAATTCGCATCTTCAATGGCTTCGTCAGCCACAATCATCGCGAACTTGCTGAAAAGATCGAGCTTGCGCCCTTCTTTTCGGTCGAAAAAATTGTCGAGGTCAAGGTTCTTAACCTCACAAGCGAATTGCGTTTTGAAATTTGACGCGTCAAAGCGGGTAATAGGTGCCGCTCCGCTTTTTCCCATTAGGAGGTTGTCCCAATATTCTTTTGCGTTGTTGCCAATAGGAGTTAAAGCTCCTATGCCGGTAACCACTACCCGCTTAAGCGTCATATTCAGTGAGTTTTATAAAAGATTCTTACGAAACGTGCTCAGAAATGTATTTGATAGCCTCTCCAACAGTAGCTATGTTTTCAGCCTGATCGTCTGGAATAGCAATATTGAATTCCTTTTCGAATTCCATGATCAATTCTACTGTGTCTAATGAGTCTGCTCCTAGGTCATTAGTGAAGCTTGCTTCTGGAGTAACTTCTCCTTCATCTACTCCGAGCTTATCAACGATGATAGCTACTACTCTTTCTTTAATATCAGCCATAGTGCTTGAATTTATTTTATACTTATGAGATTGCAAAGAAATATCTTTTAGATTAATTAATCCAAATAGATTCTTAATCGAAAACTTTTGCCACTTGTTCGAAGCTTTTCCGCGTGATGTTTGGAACCTTAATTGTTTGTGCTGGATAGCCTACTGGAAGCAAAAGGAAAGGGCGCTCATTATCAGGCCTGTCAAGGATTTTGGTTAAAAAGTTCATCGGGCTTGGTGTGTGGGTTAGTGTGGCTAATCCGGCATGATGTATGGCGTTAATGAGCATTCCGCAAGCAATGCCCACCGACTCATTTACGTAATAATTTTGATGTTTTTTACCATTTTCATGTTCGAATGCACGCTTAAAAACGACAATTATCCAAGGTACAGTTTCGAGGAAAGGTTTTCTCCAATCGGTGCCAAACGGTTCGAGGTCTTTTAACCATTGCTCGCTCATTCGATGCTCATAGCTCTCTTTTTCTTCTTTTTCTGCAGCGGTCCTTATCTTTTGTTTTAGTTCTGAAGATCGAACCACGCAAAATGTCCAAGGTTGCTTGTGGGCACCACTGGGGGCTGTGCTGGCAGTCATAATCACATTTTGAATCACTTCAAAGGGCACATCTTTTTTAGAGAATTCTCGAATACTTCGCCTTCTTTCAGCAAATTCATGCAGTTGGCTTGATCTGGAAATCATTTCACTTTCTTCAAAACGCACAGGTGAATGCGAAATAAAACGTGGCTTGTCATTCATGGGTGATGCTACTTTTGCTTGCCAATTTAACGAGATAAATCCAATTTATAATGGCTCAAGCTACGATCGCAATTTTCGCATCAGGAACCGGTACGAATGCCAATGCAATCATTGATTTTTTCAATTATAATCCTACAATTGAGGTGGGGTTGATTGTAACGAATAAACCCGATGCAGGAGTGATCAAGGTGGCGGAGAAGTGGAAGGTTGAATATGCTATCATCGCTAAGTCAGACCTGGAAGATGAAGATTTAGTGTCTGTCGTTTTGGAGGAACATGGCATTGATTTTATCGTGTTAGCAGGATGGTTATTGCTTATTCCTAAGTTCCTTGTTCGAATGTTTAAAGATCGGATGCTCAATATTCATCCGGCATTGCTTCCAAAGTTTGGAGGAAAAGGCATGTATGGTCATCATGTGCATCTTGCAGTCAAAGCAGCCGGTGAAACGGAATCAGGCATAACCATTCATAAGGTTAGCGAGGCCTATGATGAGGGTGCAGTGGTCGCTCAGCATAAAGCATTTTTGTTACCAGGCGATTCTGCAGAAGAGATAGAGCAAAAAGTGAGAGCACTAGAATTGAAATATTATCCGTTGGAGATAAAAAAATTCATCGACAAGAATTTTAAATAGTGATAGAAGGCAACAAATTGAATATTTTGGGCGCAACTTAAGTCCAAAACCTACTTAACGATGCCTTCACCCATCTTCAGAACATGGCGTTTTGTACTAGCGCTCTGCATGTTCGTTTTTTCTTCCTTTTACCTCTCGGCATCCCATTCTGATTTTTTTTCAGAGTCATTTGAGTTCTTAACTGAACTTTCTGTTCAAGACCATCAAGAGCATGTGATTGAATCTTCTGGAGCTGATGCTACCGAAGATCATGCAGTGCATTTAGAAGAGGGTGGTGGTCATCATGGGCCGGATACCAGTTCTTTGTTCTTCATTATTCTAGCGGTATTTATTGGGGCAGCAACCCGGCATTTTTTGAAAAAAATCCCAGTGCCTTTCACGGCCTTGCTGTTGATCATTGGAATTGTTCTTGGTGTGATGAATAGGATGGATTTTTTCATGCATTGGGGAAGTGTGGATGTGAGCTTTATTCACGACTCATTCATTTGGGCAGCGCACATTGATCCACACATGTTGTTTTTTGTCTTTTTACCCATCTTAATTTTTGAGGCTGCATTTGCGATGGATTTGCACACATTTAAAAAATCTGCAGCCAATTCTGTGATCTTAGCGGTCCCAGGAATATTAATGGCATTGATTTTAACGGGAGTCCTGGTTTACGCTATTGATATACTCGATATCGGTTTAGAGGGGTGGGCGAATTGGAGCCTTGCGTTCATGTTTGGATCAGTCATCAGCGCAACCGACCCCGTTGCTGTGGTTGCCTTGCTGAAAGATTTAGGGGCGAGTAAAAAATTGGGAACCTTAATCGAGGGAGAGTCCTTGCTTAATGATGGAACAGCGATTGTATTGTTCATGGTCTTTTTCTTGGGAATTTCGGGTGAGGCTTCGGATAAGAATGGTTTTGTTGAGTTTTTACGTGTGGCGCTTGGTGGCGTTGGCGTAGGCTTATTCTTTGGATGGATCGTTCTTCGATGGTTAAAAAAGGTGTTCAACGATGCGATGGTTGAAATATCCATTGTTGTGGCTGCGGCTTACATTACCTTCTACGTTGCTGAGAATTTCTTGCACGTGTCGGGTGTGCTGGCATTAGTTGCGCTGGGCCTTTTGGTTGGAGGATTTGGTCGCTCGAATATCTCTCCGCAAGTAGAGCATTTTATGCATGAATTTTGGGAGTTGGCTGGCTTTATTGCCAACTGCCTTATCTTCCTTATTGTAGGGTTTGTTATAGCCGAACGAACCGAGTTCAGTGCCAATGATTTTTTTTCTCTTGCCATCATTTATGTTGGAATTCATATTGTGAGGGCATTGGTGATGTTGTTGCATTATCCTTTCATGAAAAACACAGGCTACGGTCTTCCAGTGAAAGATGCCATCGTAGTTTGGTATGGTGCACTTCGAGGTGCCATTGGATTAGCATTGGCACTTATGGTTGCTGGAGTTGATTCCAATAATATGGCCAAAAGCATGGACATTACTCCTGACCAGGCTTCTGCGATAAAAGATCAGTTTTTATTCTTAATTGCGGGAACAGTAACGCTGACCCTATTGGTTAACGCAACCACCATTAAAATGCTTATTCAAAAATTGGGTTTGCTGGATTTGCCGCCAGCTAAGGCTCTGATGATTAAGAGTTCGAGTGAGTATATGCTGAGTAGTGCAGAATCGCATGTGCAGAAATTAAAGTCTGATAGGCAGTATCGGAAAGTGAATTGGAGCACCGTTGCAGAGTATTTGCCAAAGGAAATAGCCTTAGTGCAAGACATCGATGAATCAATGCTTGAAGTGGCAAAAATGGCTGAGCACAGGACGCGAATTTTGGAGAAAGAAAAGAGCAGCTATTGGCGACAATTTAAGGCGGGAACACTAGGATCTGATGCCGTGCACACCCTTACCGATACCGTTAATGAAATTCTGGATATAAAGGGTGAAACCTCTCTTTCAGCGAGGATGGCTTTAGAGGAGCTATGGAAGCCGGCCAAATGGTTGAGTGTTACTCAATCGTGGCCAATTATTGGTCGTATTACAGAAAATACATTTTTCGACCGTTTAGCTGTAAGTTATGATTGTGCTGCAGGATTTGTTGCAGCACAAGAAGATTGCCTCAAACTTTTGGAAAGCATTTATCGTGCTGAAGCTGAAGAAGAAAGAAAGAACCTCGAGATCATCGAGACTGAAATCAATGAGAACATCATTAGTGGGCAAACGTTTATGCGCAATCTTAGGAACACTTATCCAGAGATTTACCGGTCAATTTCAACACGCCAAGCCATTCGCTCAGTTTTAAACTATGAGTTGCATACGGTTGAGCGATTGAAAGGTAAAGGACGCTTAAATAACTCTGAAGTGAGCCGAATGATCTCTGATATTGAAACTAGGATGAAGAAGCTCATGGAGAAACCACCAAGCATTCAGCTGCCCGATACGACTGAATTGATCCACTCGATATCATGGTTGAAAAATTTATCGAAAGAAAATCAGAAACTGATCAACGATGCATGCCAAACGAAAATTTATTCTACTGGACAGCGAATAGTTAAGAACATCAAACCAAGTGATGGTCTTTACATCATTGCTCGTGGAACAGTGCATGTGGTAGATGGAGATCGTTCATTAGAAGTGCTAGGCAAAGGAGACGCCATAGGAGAGATTACTTATTTCACCAAAGAGGAAAGTGAGTTTAACGTTGTGGCAGAGTCACCTACTACAATTCTTTGGGTTTCGTTAGGTAATCTTGATAGAATGATTGCCAGTGAGCCAGAGTTGAAGTCGATGCTGGAAAAGCACGCCTGTGGTCGATTGGCCGTAAGGCTGTTGAGCACCAATGAGAAATACCGCCACATGGATGATCGACAGTTGCGCAATGCAGGTGAAAAGGGAGCTATGATTGCTTTAAAAAAAGGTAAAGAATATTCCGTGTCAGAGGGTAAAACATCCGTATTCATCTCAGGAAAAGTAGTGTCTAGTCAAAATGATAAATTGGTGGTTTCGTCACCTAAAGCACTGACTTTTAAAGAGGTGAAAGCGTTGCAAGATTCTTGGATCATAGAAATTTAAGAAGAAGTTAATGGCGGTAGTAAAATACTGTTGCATCAAATTAAGTTTGATGTATATTTGCGCCCCTTTTAAAAGTAATTGGGAGATTAGCTCAGCTGGTTCAGAGCACCTCGTTTACACCGAGGGGGTCGGGGGTTCGAACCCCTCATCTCCCACCAAAGCGGAATCCATCTCATTTTGAGACAGTGTTCCGCTTTTTTTATTACATTGGCTTTTTATTAAACAAACAAAATTTTATGGAAATTTTAATTGTCGCAATCATTATTTCATGTATTAGTATTTATGGAACGATCATGCTTAAAAGGTTTTATTTTATGCTAGGATACTTTCTATTTTCAATTTTAGCGTTGACCTCACTTATTCCGAACTTTAGTGATGATCCCTATCTTACTACAACTTCATTAGCATTGTTTAGTGTGTTAGGTATTATCTCATTTCCAGCAAGAAAAAATATTGCTGATTATGAAATAAATAGTGAGGCTATGCCTTTAGTGAAATCCTTTATGTTAAAAACATTATTTTCATTATTTGTAATTAATATTTTAGCTATTTTTCTCGTAAAATTTGATCCAAACATGCCAGAAGGAATAACGGAAAGCATGAGAATTTATCCAATGATAATGCACGCTGTTTTAGCCATACTTCCTATCATCGTTTTAGTTAGAATGTCTTCTAAAATCAAATAGCTTACATTAGCATAGAAAAGATCGAAATAAGGACGATTAGTTCCACCAATTTAGGCCTCGCTAGACGGGGTTTTTTTGACTTTCTAAGTTTGGGACATTAGCTCAGCTGGTTTAGAGCGCTACCTTGACAGGGTAGAGGTCACTGGTTCGAACCCAGTATGTCTCACTAGATGATAGGGCCTGTTTCGTAGAATGAAACAGGCTTTTTTTATGTCTGACAGTATTTTTAGGAGGCTATTTCTTCATGAGTTCTATTTGAACTTCTGTTTCTGTATATCATGGTCATACTTGCTCATCTGCTTTAATCACATCAGGCACTTCTATGCTAACCCTTGATTTTGCGCTGACTCGTTGCTTATCAGTATCTTATTCAACAGAGATGGTGCTTTTGGATTGTTGTCAGGGACTCACTTTCTCTGAAATCCATTGGTTCTATTCGCTCGAACTTACCGGATGTGTACGGGTTTTGTTAGCATAGAAATCCAGAGGATAAAACGGTTTATGCTTTTGTAAATAGTAAAACAGGAAAAATTGAACAATGGAAACTCGCCTTCGATGATACGCAAGTCAGCGGAATACTCGTGCGCGAACTTCAACTTGCAACACAAGTAGAAGGCATGGTTGCTGATAACGAATTGGGCCAACTTTATGTAGGAGAAGAAGGTGCTGGTATTTTTAAGTTTGATGCTAAAGAATCAGGTTCTGAGCAAGCAACCTTTATTGCAAATTCAAGCGAAGAAAATACCGCCATTCAATACGATATTGAGGGGATTGCCATTTATAAATCCGGTACAAAAATCGGTTATCTGATTGCGTCTAGTCAAGGAGACAACAGTTATGCGGTATTTTCACGGAGCGGATCAAATGAGTATTTGGGTAGTTTCACCATTGAAGATGGAATCGTAGATGGTACGCAAGAAACCGATGGCATTGACGCAGTGAGCCTTGAACTTGGGATCAATTATCCCAAAGGCTTGTTTTTTTGCCAAGATGGATTCAATTATGATGGTGAATCGAAAGTTTCGCAGAATTTTAAAATGGTTTCATGGGATTTGATCGCCAATAAGCTGGGACTTCACTAAGTGAAACTCTATTCATGCAGTTGCATGATGCTCACCAAACTATTTAAGCATACATCCCTTCCAACTGCTCCTGAATTTTTTCCGTTTCAATGTAATCGTCATAGCGCATCATCTTATCCACACAACCCGTAGGCGTCAATTCAACAATACGCGTGGCAACGGTTTGTGTGAATGTGTGGTCGTGCGAAGTGAATAGTACGGTTCCAGGGAAATTGATCAAGGCATTATTAAACGCTTGAATAGACTCGAGGTCTAGGTGGTTCGTAGGTTCGTCTATGATCAACACATTTGCTCCAGCAATCATTATACGCGAAAGCATGCAGCGTACCTTTTCTCCTCCGGAAAGCACACTTGCCTTTTTCTTGATTTCATCTCCACTGAAGAGCATTTTACCTAGAAATCCTCTTACATCGGTGTCGTCCATCCCAGCAGAAGAATATTGGTGAAGCCAATCCAAAAGATCTTTGTTGGTATTGAAATAATCTTCATTGTTCACCGGCAGATAACCTTTAGTAATGGTTAGTCCAAAAGTGAAAGAGCCCTTGTCTGCTTTTATTTCGTCCATTAAGATTCGGAATAAGGCCGTCACTGCCATTCCATTTCTGCTCAAGAAAGTGACTTTATCTCCTTTTTCAATGGTCAAGTTGAGGTCGTGAAAAAGCTTTTTACCCTCGTTGCCATAGCTCAATCCTTCAATTTTAAGGATGTCGTTCCCGGCTTCTCGGTTTTGTTGAAATATGATTCCAGGATACCTTCTGGTAGAAGGCTGAATCTCATCGATGTTGATTTTTTCAATCAATTTCTTTCTACTGGTTGCCTGCTTTGATTTGGAGGCGTTGGCACTGAAGCGCGCCACAAATTCTTGCAATTCTTTTTTGCGAGCTTCTGCTTTTTTGTTCTGTTGGGCTTGTTGTCTCAAAGCCAATTGGCTCGACTCATACCAAAACGTATAATTACCTGTAAAAAGCTGCAACTTGCTGCGATCAATATCGGCAATGTGCGTACAAACCGTATCTAAAAAGTGACGGTCGTGAGAAACAACAATGACGGTATTTTTAAAATCGAGCAGGTAGTCTTCCACCCAACCAATCGAGAAAATATCAAGGTCGTTGGTGGGCTCATCGAGAATAAGAATATCAGGATTTCCGAAAATGGCTTGGGCTAGAAGTACACGCACTTTCTCACTTCCGTTCAAATCCTTCATCAAGCTATAGTGCTTATCTTCTGATATTTTTAATCCGCTCAATAAGGCTGCAGCATCGCTTTCTGCATTCCATCCTTCCATTTCTGCAAATTCGGCTTCCAATTCTGATGCTTTGATGCCGTCTTCATCGCTAAAATCGGGCTTGGCATAAATGGCGTCTTTCTCTTGCATGATTTCAAACAGTCGCTTGTGACCTCGGATCACCGTTTCGAGCACAGGCACTTCATCAAACTCAAAGTGATTTTGACGCAGTACCGCCAATCGTTTACCTGGTTCAATGCTGATGTGGCCCGTGTTGGGTTCAATTTCGCCCGAAAGTATTTTGAGAAATGTAGACTTTCCAGCGCCATTGGCCCCGATCACACCGTAGCAATTTCCTTCAGTAAAGTTGACGTTTACATCATCAAAAAGCTTTTGTTTTCCGAATGCGAGAGATACGTTGTGTGCTGCGATCATAACTGCCTTGATTTGCGGGTGCAAAGGTATATTCTTTTACCTTAATTTCAGGGACTGATTAACATTGCAAACTGTAATACGTTGACTTCCGTCTAACCTGAATCCTTTAATCTATGAAAAAAAATTACTTTGCTATTTCGGCTGTTGTTTTTATTGCGATAGCAACGCTTTTACAATCCAATGCCAACGGACCTGCATCCAGTGGCAATCGGGCTACAGGCGCTCCTGGAGACAATGGTTCAACCTGTGTGATATGCCATTCCGGTGGTTCTTTTGGAACGGTGAGTGTTTCGGTCGAGTTGAAAGACTCAGAAAACAACTCAGTTACAGAGTATGTACCAGAGCAATTGTATGATGTTGATGTAACCGTCACTAATTCTGCGGGTAGCCCAGCTGGATTTGGCTTTCAAATGATCTCAATGAACGGGAATACTAGTCTGAACAGCTTTAGCGATCCTGGCAATGGAGTGAAGCTTTCTACTTCAAGCTCTAGACAATATGCTGAGCATAACCAAGCGAATGCTGGAGGACAATTTACATTCAAGTGGCTGGCGCCTGAGCCTGGAACAGGAGCTGTGGATTTTTATTATGGAGCAAATGCCGTGAACGGAAACGGAAACAACGGGTCAGACAATGCAACGATTAGCCAAGTGACGTTTGCTGAGGTAGGTGGAGATACCACCGATACCACAGGAAATGGTGAGCCAGAGGGCTTGGGAGAACTGACATTAAATGGGAACAGTCTAACTGTTTATCCGAATCCCGCTCAAAACAATGTTTTTGTTGAAGGATACACGACCAATGGTACCATGAACATCTATACGATCAATGGTGTATTGGTTAAGACAGCTGTTTTGAATCAAAAGCAATTGAATGTTTCTGATTTAGAATCTGGCGTCTATTATATACAAGCTGACGCTAAACTTGGAAGGTTTGTCAAACTTTAAAAGTTAAGATAATAAAAAGAGGGCTCGGCTAATGCCGAGCTTTTTTTTGTTTCAATTTTTTTGACCGAACATTTGGTCAATTATAAAATACCTGAGTCAGATCGATCGAGGATGGGTGAAATATTCGAATACTCATTGGGAAGCTAACATAGGAGGGTAAAGAATAAATTGGGGCTTGAATGCATTTTGGAATTCCAATGACTTGTTCAATACATTCAACTTAGTCGACTTTGACTATGAAGAACGATCTGGCTCTGACGCAATAAGAGCGCAGCGATTCTTTAAAGATTATTCTTCGTTCGAACTGGCCATTGCACCCTCTAAATACGATTCTACTTGGGTAGGTGCAGGCATGTGTCGTTTCAATGCATGGACGTATGATTTCCAAGCATTGGCGGGTTGGTGGAATGAAGATGTAGCTGTTGGGGTAGGTTGGGCAGGTAATTTGAAAACGGCTGGTTTCAAACGAGAGATCACATATTTCCACCCTCAAGAGCAGTGGCAAGACACCTCGGGAGCATTGAGCACTTCACTGTCCGTTGACTATGTTTTTAAAGGAAACTTATACATCATGGGTGGTCTACTGTTTAGCTCTCTCGGGGCTGATACAACGCTCAATTTTGCTGCTCTGGCCAACTCTGCTATTGTCAGCACCACTCCGCCAAGTGCAAAGTTCTTGATGCCTGCAAAGTATTCTGCCATGCTCTCTGTTTCAAAGCCAATCACGGCACTTGTCAATGGATCAATCGTAGCCATTTATTCACCCGGAGTGAACCTCTTGTTTGTGATGCCATCATTATCTGTTGCTGTAGCAAACAATTGGGATTTCTCTGTCTTTGCACAATCGAGTATGCTCGACAATGGAAATAGCTTCAGAAATTATGGGACAGCGATTTTTGCTCGATTAAAATGGGGATTTTAACCTTAGAAAGAAACGGTCACCGAAACCCGTTCTTTCCTGTCTTCTACATTCCACTTTGGACCACTTTCGATCAGTCGAATGGCCTCCGCATCGCAGGCCGTACATAGCGATTTTGCGATCTGAACCTTTCTCGGAGTTCCATCCTTGTCAAACTCAAAGGTCACCACAACCGATCCATCTGGCATTCCGGTCGATTTTTGAAGGTTTCGTTTCAAATAAGATTGATACGATGCCATCCCTCCTTCAGGAGAAGAAGTTGGTTTATTCTTTGCATTGCTTCGTACACTGACAATTTCTTCTGAAGCAGAAGCGGCTTTCAAGGCTGGAGCTGCAGTTGATTCTGAAACATTTTCTTGCATAGCTATTTCATCAACAATGGCTTCAGCTTTATCTTGGATCGGTTCAGAAATGGCTTGCTCCTGCTGTGTCTTTTTCGGAGTGAGGTCGGCCGTTGGCCTTGATTCTTTGGAATCCTCTTGAATTCGAACTTCCTTCACAGGAGTTGGCTCGTTCACGGCAAAGTCCAATGCTTTTGATTTGGTTGGAGCTTCATCACCTTCAGACGATTCTTCAGCCTCCTCTGAAGCGTAAGTATCCTTTACCTCATCCATATCGTTGAAAGAGGGTTTCACGTTTCGTGGACTGTAGTTTATTTCTTCGATGGAATATGTCTCTGCCTCGTCATTTCCGCTTCCCAATATGGCGAAAACAGACACTCCAACAATCAATACCAGTCCAATTGCAGCAGCTTGCCAAGTAAATACAATGAATTTTTTCTTTTGCTTTTCATCCAACCTGTCGTCAAGTTCGTCCAACGCTTGTTGGATATCGGATGTAAGCATATCTTCAAAGCCCTCCATCGCTTCATACAAGAAAGGATCACGCTCCATTTCGCGCTCGAATTTATAGGCTTCTTCAGCGCTTTTTCTGCGCATGAAATAGCTTTTAATCCGTTTTAATATGTCGCTATCGTGCTTCATTTTCCTGCTTCAATGCAGATTTTAAGGTTTCTTTTTCCGTTTTGAATATGGCTCTTTACCGCGTTCAAATTCATTTTTAAATCGCGACTGATTTCCAAGTAACTCTTCTTTTTCAGATAAAACATGGTAATGCACTCTTTCTGGAAGTCTTTGAGTGTCTTCATGCATTTCTGTAAGAGTTGATCCTGTTTTTCATCACGGCTACTATCTATAAGATGCATTTGCATAGCCGATTCCATATCCGACTCTGAAATTTCCATGCTCATCATTTTCTCACCACGCTGCTTCATCAAGCAATGGTTCTTGCTCACTACGAATAAAAAGGCCTTGAAATTTTTGATTTCAGATGATGGTTGATGCTGTATAAGGCGCTCAAAAATCTCCATTGTATTGTCTTGAGCGGTGTTTTTTTCACGCAGATACTTCATACAAACACCAAAAACCAACGACATGTATTTTCTGAATAGCAAGCCCATTACTTCTCGATCTTGAGTCGCAATGAACGAGTTGAAAAGCTCTTCATCAGTCTGCGCGGGCGCATTTGCCAAGTCTATGAAGGTGGTTTTATTCAAATTTTTTGAATCGATTTATGGAATTCCATGATTGCTCACATCCTATTAGTGAATTTCAAATTTAAACTACAATGAACAAGCTAAGCATTTTTATCGCCATCATGACCTTCGCCTTGGTCTCTCAGGCACAAACCAAACAACACGTTATTAAAGGACAAATCACTTCAGACACCGGGACTCCAGTATCTGAAGTAAAGGTTGTCAACCCTAAAGATACAGCTGAAAAAACTATGTCTGACATCCATGGACTTTTTACCCTATTCAGCAAGAACCCCATCCAAACTTTAGTTTTGTCCAAAATTGGATATCCAACTCTTACTGCTCAAATTCCTAGCAACTCTACGTTTGTGAATTTGGCGTTTAAACCCGCTTTGATAGAAGCTGAACAAATTAATACTGTTTCAACCCGTGAGGTTATGATGGTTGAGGATCTGGCGATCGCTTCTGCACCCAATATGATGTTCAAGTCCCATAGGAAACATTCAGAAGCATACAATACCGAATCTTATAGTCCGATCAATGAGAATGGGTTTCATGCGGTGATTGACGAGCCTTTGAGCACCTTCAGCATTGATGTGGATAGGGCATCGTATTCCAATCTGCGAAGGTTCATCAACGGAGGTTCGTTACCACCTGTTGACGCTGTGAGAATTGAGGAGCTGATCAACTATTTTGATTACGACTACGAAGGTCCTACAGGAGATGATCCAGTAAGAATATATACAGAAGTTACCGCTGCTCCTTGGAATAAGGAGAATTACATCATGCACATAGGGCTCAAAGCGAAAGAACTCGAAAAGGAGTCGCTTCCAGCGAGCAATTTGGTTTTTTTGCTGGATGTATCAGGGTCAATGAATTCACCCAATAAGCTTCCTCTGTTGCAGTCTGCCATGAAGATGCTGGTAGGCCAATTGAGAGAAGATGATCGTGTGGCAATTGTGGTATATGCTGGAGCTGCTGGATTGGTTTTGGAATCTACTTCAGATGTAGATAAGGATGAGATTTTTCAAGCAATCGACAATTTAAGCGCTGGTGGGTCTACTGCCGGTGGCGCTGGAATAAAGCTGGCTTACGATGTAGCTCAGAAGCATTTTATTGACGGAGGAAATAATCGAATCATTCTTGCTACAGATGGTGATTTTAATGTTGGAGCTTCGAGTGATGGAGAAATGCAACGACTGATCGAGGAAAAACGAGAAAAAGGTGTTTACTTGACGGTATTGGGATTTGGAATGGGCAACTATAAAGATTCCAAAATGGAGATCTTAGCAGATAAGGGAAACGGGAATTATGCATACATCGACAACCTATTGGAAGCAAAAAAGACCTTGGTCAATGAGTTTGGAGCAACACTATTTACCGTAGCGAAGGATGTAAAACTTCAAGTAGAATTCAACCCTCAGAACGTGGCTGAATACAGACTGATTGGATATGAAAACAGGATGCTTAACAATGAAGATTTTAATGACGACACAAAGGATGCCGGGGTAATGGGAACTGGGCATATAGTAATAGCATTATATGAGATTGTTCCAGCAGGTAAGGGCGGCAACTCTAAAGTGGATCCTTTGCGTTATACTCCTTCACCGAAAATGAAGAATCCACCTTTTGCAGAACAATACTCCAGTGAATTGGCTACAGTTAAAATGAGGTATAAGTCACCGGCAGGAGGAAGCAGCAAGCTAATATCTGAAATAGTTCAAAATGATCCAGTTTCTGATCAATTTGCCAACGATAATATCAAATGGTCAACAGCTGTAGCAGGGTTTGGAATGCTGCTCAGGCATTCTCAATATATCAAGGACTTTAACTACGCTCAATTGATAGAATTGGCGCAAAGCGCGATAGGAAAGGACAAAGAAGGCTATAGAAGAGAATGCTTGCAGCTGATGAAGTCGGCTGAGTTACTTGAAAAAAACACAGCATCTAACTAAGAATTTAAGGCAGGATTGGCAGGTGCTTTGCACTTGTCAATCCCTATTTGGTTCACCCGGAACCCTCACATTCCCCCAGTTTTCACCAGTTTTGATACGGTACAGCTGCATTTCAGAAATCCCAAATTGTTTTGCTAATATCTTGTAACGTGTTTTGCGATTGGGATCGAAAATTTTCTTCTTCAAACGGATCACCTCCGTTTCGCTCAACTTTGTGTTGTAACGATCGGGCTTAGCCTTGCGAAGACGTTTCGCTTCAATGTAATTAGGGTTTTTTGCGAGGTGTTTTTCTACCTGTTCTTTGTTTGCCCATCGCAGATTATTCACATGATTGTTCACCTTGTCGTAATCCAAGTGCAGCACAAAATGATATTCTTCGGAAGGTGGAGCAGATAAGTAATACTCAGCCACAAGTTTATGGATGTATTTGGTAACGGTTTTTACCGCTTTTTCACCATTCTTAATAGTTGGCTCTTTATATCGAAAGCTTGGGTAGCCGTCAATTGGATAACACTTGATCAGCCTACCATCTTCTTCAATTGATTTTAAATAGCTGATAACCCTACCATAATTCGAAAGAAGGTATCTCTTCCTTTGAATTGTATAATCGAGTTTCAACTCCTTCCATTCCTCACCCTGATAGTATTTTATCATCTTCTTCACTTTAGTTCCCCAGAACCGTAGAAGATAAGTTTACAAGATTAATTTAAGCCAGCTAGTAAGTCAGCTACTACAAATGTACTACCTCCAATGAAAATTAGATCATCTTCCTTTGCATGATTTTTCGCAGCTTTGAGCGCCAGTCCAACATTTTCATGCCGAGTGTATTTCATCCTATTTTGATCGGCAATCTGTTCGAGCCTATCCAAAGGCATTGCTCTAGGAATCGAAGGTTGTGTTAGATATAAAGAGGCGTCCTTCGGGAAAAAGTTTAAAAGCTCCTCCACGTTTTTGTCAGAAACAAAGCCTAACACCAAATGCAAATGGTGGTAAGTTTCAGATTTCAGTTGTTCAATGATAGCAGTGATTCCATCCTTGTTGTGGCCAACATCACAGATGGTTTTCGGCCGTTCACTTATGATTTCCCATCTACCCCGCAGGCTGGTATTTTTTAAAACGTTGGCAAAGCCTTCTTTTATGCATCCTTCATTCAGTCTCCAACCAGTCTTTCTCAAATGATCTGAAGCAATTAGCACAGTTTGGAAATTCTCTGCTTGATAATTTCCTTTCAGAGGACAGGGTGGAATATCCATCGGAAATTGCTGATCGGCAAATATTATGGTTGAATCATGAGCAAGAGCGATTCGCCTAAAAACCCCTTCTGTTTCACGCTGAGAGCGGCCCACAATAACAGGGATTTTGGGTTTTATTATTCCGGCTTTCTCTTGGGCGATTTTATCGAGGCTATCGCCTAGAAATTGAGCGTGATCCCAGCCTATATTGGTAATTATGGAAAGCTCAGGAGAGACTACATTAGTGGAGTCGAGTCTCCCTCCCATTCCCACTTCTATGATCGCTATATCTACTTTATGTTGAGAGAAATGATCAAACGCAAGACCTACTGACCATTCGAAAAACGAAAGCTGTAATGGTTCGAAGTTTTTCTTGTGTTCATCAACAAAATGTGATACCTCCTCCTGAGAAATCATCTCCCCATTGATTCTAATGCGTTCTCTGAAATCTATGAGATGCGGTGAGGTATAGAGTCCCGTATTGTATCCTGCTTCTTGAAAAATCGATGCTAGAAGGTGAGAGGTTGATCCTTTTCCATTGGTTCCTGCTACATGAATAGATTTGAATTGATGCTCGGGATGGTTTAAAGCACTCATCAATTGGACGGTGCTCTTCAAATCAGCTTTGTAGGCAGCTTGGCCAACCCTTTGGTACATGGGAAGCTGGCTGAAAAGGTAGTCGAGTGTTTCAGGATAGGTCATTCAAGGATAAACTCAAAGGTCAAGGTACCCTTTTGTTCTTCAGGTGCATCGGCTTTGGGAGTAAATTTTGCTTTGCGAGCTGCTTCAACTGCTTTGCGAACCAATTCACCATTGGTAATGGTCGATCCCCTTCCACCTGGCGTCACCCGAACCACATTTCCTTGTCGATCAACGATGATGTCTACTACAATCTTTCCGCTCTCTTGCATATTTCCGGTTATGGGAGGAGCTCCTTTGAACCCTCTACCACCTAGGCTGTAAGAAATTCCACCGCCTGTTTTATCACCTTGAAGCGCATCACCAGTAGGCGAACCATCGGGTTTGCCATGGTCTCCAGCCTGACCAGTAGAACCTTGCCCTTTGCTGTCGTTGTCTTGTTTTGTTTGAAATGGATTGCTGCTGAGTACTTTTTTTAATTTCTCATCGAGCTCAGGTTTCTTTTCAACGGGCTTCTCCACGGGTTTTTCAACGGGCACCGTCATATCAGATGCTTCATCCTGTGTTGCCACTTCCTCCACTTGTTCTGTAGGTGCTGCTTCAACAGGTTCTGGTTCACTGATGGGTTCGGTGATTTCGGGTTCAGAGGAGTTTTGCGGTTGCTCTTCACCAGAACCAAAATCCGTATTTCCTAGATCAAGTTCAACAGGTAAACCTTCTTCTTCGGGAATAGGGTCAGGAATTACAAGACCAGTGAATAGAAATATAAGAAGCAACACAAGGTGGAACACAACAGTGCCGATGAGTCCTTTCCGTTTGTTCTTATCTTGAAATTGATCCATGATTAAGGTTTAGTAGCTATAACGACACTAAAGCCATATTCTTTTGCCACACTCAAAAAACCCACTGTTTCGCCTGTGGGAACTTGCTTATCAACCCGCAGCACGATGCTAGGCTTATCTACTTCTCCTTTTCTTTTTACTAGAATCGCTTCTACTTGACTTTTGTTAACGTCTTGTCCGTCAATATTATAGGAAAGATCAGGCCTGATCGACACAGAAATTTTAGGATGTTCTTTGGTTCGTGCCTTGCCCGTGGGCAGGTCAACCTTTGCGCCAAATGGTGAAACGAGCGTGGAAAGTATGATGAAGAAAATGAGCAACAAGAACACGATATCAGTCATGCTCGACATGCTGAAGCTAACGCTCACTTTGTTTCTAGATTTAATACCCATTATTCAGCTGGTTCTTGAAGCAAGTCCATGAATTCGATGGTGGTTGCCTCCATTTTGTATACTACCTTTTCAACACGTGCCACAAGAACGTTGTAGGCGATGTAAGCTATAATGCCAATGACTAATCCTGCCACGGTAGTGACCATGGCCTGCATAATACCGCCTGATAATTGTTCAATTTCAATGCCCGTTGAACTGATCCTCATTTCATGAAATACAACGATCATTCCGATTACAGTACCCAAGAATCCGATCATGGGGGCGGCTCCTGCTATTGTGGCCAATGTTGAAAGACTTTCTTCTAGTTTAAAAACTTCGAGTTTGCCCACATTTTCAATTGCTGCGCTAATGTCGCCAAGAGGCTTCCCAATCCTTTTAACTCCCTTTTGGATCATCCTAGCAAATGTGGAATCCGTCTGTTTGCAAAGGTGATTAGCCGCGTCAATTTTTCCTTCATGAATGAAGTCTTTGATTTGATTCATGAATTGAGGGTCTTCCTTACTTGCTTTTTGAATGGCCAAGAACCTTTCTATGAAAATATAGATGGCCACTATGGACAATACGGCAAGTGGAATCATGATGTACCATCCACCGCTGGCCAGAAGTTCAATTACAGAAAGTGTCTTTTCTTGAGGGACCATTTCCTCAACGCCTTCAGCGGTTAGATCTTCAGCACCTGTAGAGATCTGCAGTAACAGATTTAATAACATATGTAAGGGAATTAATGAGAGGCTAAGGTATAAGCCATCATTCCCTAAACGACTGAACTAAAATGTAATTGTGAATAGCCGACTGTTAATTTAGTGCAGGAACATATCAGAAAGGATAAATACTGCAGCACCGGATACATACCCAATAAGTGCTAACCAAGTAATTTTCTTCATGTACCAAATAAAGTCGATGCTCAAAATTCCCATAACAGCTACTCCTGCAGCAGAACCAATAATCAAACAGCTTCCTCCTGTTCCAGCACAATATGCTAGAAACTCCCAAAAGCTATGGTCAACGGGATAGGCGACTCCAGAGATCGCTTCAGCTCCAGCAGGAAGTAGCTCGTACATTCCCATTGCTCCAGCAACCAAAGGAACGTTATCAACGATAGAACTCAGCACTCCGATCACCATGTTAATGGCGTACATATTTCCTATGGATTCTTCCAAGAAGGCAGCCATGATTCTTAAATGACCAGCAGATTGCAATGATCCAACTGCTGCTAGGATACCCAAGAAGAAAAGAACACTTGGGGTGTCTATTTTCTGTAATACGCCAATAACCGAAAGCTTAGACTTGTCTGTTTGATTTTTTGATCGGTGCATGATCTCTGTTACCGTCCACAATACGCCCAACCCCAATAGAACACCAATATAGGGAGGAAGATGCGTGATTGTTTTAAATACAGGTACAAATAACAAGCTACCCACACCTAAGAATAGAACTGTTTTTTGTTCGCCAGGAGTAGTTCTGTCTTCTAAGTGTGCACGGTCTACCATTCCTAGTTTTCTTTCCACATCTCCTTTAAGTGTGAATGAGAGAACGATCAATGGAACTATTAATGCTACCAAAGAAGGGATAATTAACTTTAGGACGATGTTCGCTGCGGTAACTTGACCACCAATCCACAACATGATTGTAGTAACGTCTCCGATTGGAGACCATGCTCCACCGGCATTCGCTGCTATAATTACCATTCCAGCAAAAAGCCATAAATCCTCTTTGCTTTTGATTAATTTCTTTAGCAATGCAGACATTACAATAGCGGTGGTAAGGTTATCTAGAGCGGCCGAAAGAAAGAAGGTTAGTATGCTTAAGATCCAAACCAATTTTATCTTGTTTGCAGTATTGATGCGATCTGTGATTAGAGCAAATCCTTCATGTGCATCAATTAATTCTACGATGGTCATTGCGCCCAAAAGGAAGAAAAGAATTTCAGCGATCTCGGCCAAATGATGACTCAATTCGTGCGTGACGTAATGCATGGCATTGGTTTCCTCTCCGGGGTTTAAAAGTGAATATTCGATTAAATATTCAGCCAACAGCCTCTGACTTTCTGCACTACTTGCCATAATAGTATCAGCACCTAAAGCAAAAATGGTCCAGGTGATGGAACCAATAAGCAATGCGCTTGCCGCCTTGTCAATTTTAATAGGATGCTCCAAGGCAATTGCCAAATAACCCAAAACGAATACAACAACCATTAATAGGTACATAATCTGATAGTTTATTTTTCTTTTTCTAAGTGAATTGTTTGAGTAGGGAAGGCAAAATCGGCACCGTGAGCTTTCACAATGCGCATAATTTCAAAATTGATTTCTTCCTTTATTTTTAAGAATACGCTCCAATCCATCGTATCGATGAAATAGAGGATCATAATATCTAATGAACTCGCACCAAATTCCATAAAATGAATTTCACCATCTTGGTTGGTATTCGGGTGCTCATCAATATATTTCTGAATGTCTTCAACGATTTGTTTTAATTGCACTTCATTCGTGCCATATAAAACGCCAATGTTAAAGCTTACCCTTCGAAATGTTCTAAGCGAAAGATTATCCAGAATATTATCAATCATTAATCGATTGGGCAGAGTGAGGTAACTTTTTTCGAGGGTTCGAATTCGTGTGCTTCTAAAACCGATTTTTTCTACCGTTCCAGTTACTCCATTCACAGTTACCAAGTCGCCTAAAACAAATGGCTTGTCAAAAAAGATGACGAATGAGGCCAATAAGTTTTCGAGGCTCTCTTTCGCGGCCAGGGCTAAAGCTAATCCGCCAATTCCCAATCCAGCAATGAGGGCTCCAACATCAACTTTAAATACGGAACCCATAAAAATGAAAATGCCAAGAGTGATGACTACAATCTTGATGATTTCCATGAGGAATGGAATGATTTGATCATCACTTTTACTCTCTGTAAGGGCAGCTTTCGCCAATAAAATAATTCCAAGAAACTTTGTAATCTTTAGACCAGCCCACGTGATCACAACAATTAGAAATGCGATAAACGATCGGTGAAGAAACATCCTTAATCCGAACTCATCCTTAGAGGCCAAATTCCATTCTTCAGGGTAATCTAAATGGGATGTGCACACAAAAAGGATGATCAACATAATCAACCATTTGAGTGGTTTCTCTAAAAGACCATAAAGCTCTTCTTTGTCAACACCTTCTGTTTTTCCCGCAAGCAGGCGGAAAAGGGTGTTGCTGGTTCGGTGAGATATAAAACGAAGGAAAATTACTCCGAAAAGCAACGATCCAACTACCCACAGATAGTCTTGTACGGTATTGCCGAAATATATATCCTTCAGAAACTCCATTAAACCAATTGTCTCAATGCTATTTCAAACCCCGTTTTGGCGATGCGTTTGTTATCGCTATGGGTAGTATGAATTTTTTCTAGTGCCACTTTAATGGTATCTGAGGCATCTTTGAAAAGATGCTTGTCTTCGGCAATATAATTATCGCTCATGCAGTATGCAAAAACACGTGCCATGCCACAGTTTGCAATGAAGTCAGGGATTAGACTAACGTGATTGTCAACATAATCTCCGATAGAGCCAAAGAATATTTCAGAATCTGCAAAAGGCACGTTGGCTCCAGATGATATTACTTCCAATCCATTGTTGATCATTAAATCACTCTGCGATTGCGTGATCAGTCGTGAAGCTGCACAAGGCAAGAAAATCTCCGCACCCATTGACCAAATTTTTTCATTGATCAATTCAAACGGAAGCATCTTTTCAGCCACCAGCGTATTGCCTTCTTTTTTGGTGAAAAGCGTTCTGATCTCTTCAAATGTGAATCCTTCGGAATTCATCAGTCCTCCGTTGCGATCAATAATTCCAACTACTTTGGCTCCTGCCTGTGCCATATAGAAGGCAGCTGCCGAACCTACATTTCCCCAACCTTGTACAATAACTCGTTTGCCTTTAACGTCTTGATTTTTCCAGATCTTGTAGTAGTGAAGGACTGCCTCTGAAACACCGTATCCAGTGATCATATCTGCTACAACGTATTTTCTATCTGTATCTGGAGAGAATCGGGCATCGGTCAACACCTTTGAAACTCCTTGTCTTAGATGGGTTACTTTCTTGAGATGTTGCCCCGCGTCTGGCTTGAAATGTCCGTTAACGATACCTTCTTGAGGATGCCACAATCCATAATCTTCTGTGATAGGAATAACCTCATGAATCTCGTCTACATTCAGATCACCACCCGTGCCGTAATAGTTTTTAAGCAAAGGATATACAGCTTTGTACCATCGTTTCAGCACACCTTCTTTTCTCGGGTCGTTCGGATCAAAGTTGATCCCTGATTTTGCGCCACCAATTGCTGGCCCAGCAACAGTGAATTTCACCTCCATTGTTTTGGCAAGTGATTCTACTTCACGCTTGTCAAGGCCAATGCGCATTCTTGTTCCACCTCCTGCTGCACCTCCTCTTAAACTGTTAATAACCACCCATCCTCTAGCTTCTGTTTCCGAGTCTTGCCATTCAAAAACAATTTCGGGAGTCTTATTTTCGAATTTGGCTAATAGATCTTTCATACTTGGGTTTTTGGCTCTTAAAAGGCGGTGCAAATGTATAAATTCAAGCAAGCTTTAATCATAGTGAAACGAATAAAGCCTTCAACTAAGGCAAGTATATTGCTCCCGCTGAAGAATTTCTAATTGCTCCGGTTACCTTGCCGGAAACATTCTCCATTTCTAACAGGCGTAAATGCCCTAAAAAAGCAAAACAAATAGCTTCTTTGAAGTCAATGATTGCGTGATCGGGAACAATAATTTTTGATCGTGAATAATGTTTAATACGTTCAACCAAATAGTCATTGTGGGCTCCGCCTCCTGTCACCAGACATTTTACTTGGGTTAAGACCATTCCAATTTGAAAGGCCATGTGCTCAACAGATGTTGCTATAACGTCTTCTAGCCGCGCATGGTCGAATGCGGCAATGATCGGCATAATATGATCATCAAACCATTCCTTTCCCAAGGATTTAGGTCCTTTCAAATCAAAGAAGCTCAGGTTATTCAACTGCTCCAGCAGCGCAGGTATCATTTGACCAGACATTGCCATTTTTCCACCTTCGTCAAAACGATGCCCTGATTGCATACTCAGGTAATTGAGTAGAATATTGCATGCACAGATATCAAATCCTTTGATAGCTCCGTTCAATATGGAGATGTTCGCGAATCCACCTAAATTTAATGTGGCATCATAGGACCCAAATAGCATACTGTCTGCCAATGGCACCAACGGTGCGCCTTGTCCACCTTTAGTTACATCTTGTAGCCTGAAGTCGCACACCGTTTTCAATCCAGTCAATGCAGAAATGATGGCACCTGAACCAATTTGGGTAGACAACCCTTTTTCAGGTTGATGGAAGACGGTGACTCCGTGAGAAGCAAGAAAAGATGCTTTTGAATTTGAGTTTTTAATAAACGCATTGACCGCATTTGCGGTGAATCGAGCTATTTGCTCATCTAGTTGAACGTATTCGATTGCGCTCATTTTCGTGGCATCTGCCAGCGACTTCTGCAATTCGGTGTTTAATGAGACAGTCTGTGTATGATGTACAGTGTAGTTCCAGTGCTTTTCAGATCGTTCAAAAGTGACATCGCATATGTCAATACCGTCATGCGATGTTCCGCACATTAAACCTATTCCCCTATTTGCTGTTTGACTCACTTCAAAAGTTACTTTTGTCCGCTACCACAAAGTTTAACAGGAAAACACATATAATCATGTTTTTTGAACTAACAGAAGAACAAAAGGCTGTGAGAGATGCAGCAAGAGATTTCGCTCAAAACTTATTAAAGCCAGGTGTTATTGAAAGAGATGAGACACAAACATTTCCAAAAGAACAAATAAAACAGCTTGGCGAATTGGGCTTCATGGGTATGATGGTCTCTCCAGAATACGGAGGTGGCGGCATGGATACAGTATCATATGTCTTGGCAATGGAAGAGATTTCGAAAGTCGATGCAAGTACTTCAGTGTGTATGTCAGTCAACAACAGCCTTGTTTGCTGGGGACTTGAAAAATTTGGCAGCGAAGCACAGAAGCAAAAGTATTTGGTGCCATTGGCGAAGGGTGAGATCATTGGTGCGTTTTGCTTGAGTGAGCCAGAGGCAGGCTCTGATGCTACCAGCCAAAGAACAACGGCTATCGATAAAGGAGATCACTACCTTTTGAACGGTACGAAGAACTGGATCACAAACGGTGGAAATGCATCCGTGTATTTAGTGATGGCTCAAACGGATCTTGAAAAAGGTCATAAAGGCATCAACTGTTTGATTGTTGAGCGCGGTATGGATGGTTTTATTGTTGGGGCGAAAGAAAATAAGTTGGGCATCAGAGGTTCTGACACCCATACGCTATTGTTTAATGACGTCAAAGTTCCAAAGGAAAATAGGATTGGTGAAGATGGGTTTGGTTTCAAATTTGCCATGAAAACATTGGAAGGCGGTAGAATTGGAATTGCTTCGCAAGCATTAGGGATAGCTTCCGGCTCTCTAGAATTAGCTGCAGCTTATTCGAAAGAAAGAAAAGCTTTTGGTAAAACAATAAGTCAGCATCAGGCCATTGCCTTTAAATTAGCCGATATGGCTACAGAAATTGAGGCCGCAAGATTATTGTGTTTAAAGGCCGCTTGGCTAAAGGATCAGGGGTTGCCCTTTGGTAAATTCAGTGCTATGGCCAAACTCTACGCTTCAGAAGCCGCGATGAAAGCATCTGTAGAAGCCGTTCAGGTTCATGGCGGTTACGGTTTCGTGAAAGAATATCACGTAGAGCGTTTGATGCGTGATGCCAAGATTACTCAGATTTACGAGGGAACAAGCGAAGTTCAAAGAATCGTTATTAGCCGCGCTGTTCTTGACGAAACTCCCTAGACAATTTAGAAGCATATAGAACTAAAGAAGCTCGAGCAGTTGTTCGAGCTTCATTTTTCTTGATCCTTTTAACAGGATTGAAGCGTTATTTATGGGATTTTCTTTCAAATATTCAGCAACGTGTGAGGTATGTTCGAAAAATCGTTCCTTTTCAAAAGTTGATTGATGTTTTAGGAATTCTGTTCCCACAAATATTCCGTGTATGCCGCTTGCATTCAATACATCAAGAACTTCCTTGTGTTTAATGAATGCGCTATCACCGAGCTCAAGCATATCGCCTAGTATGACGAAGGGATTGTCAAAAGAGCTGTTAGTGATATTTTCAATTGCAGCGATCATACTGCTTGGATTGGCATTGTAGCAATCTACAATCACAGTATTATTTCGTGATGTGTGCTCAATCTGGGATCTGTTATTTTCAGGAATATAACTTTCAATGCCTCGCTTGATTTTGTCTTCCGACACTCCGAAGTACCTTGCCAAGGTCACTGCACTCATTACATTACTAAAGTTATAACCTCCTGAAAGTTTAGTTTGAATATGTCTCCTCACTGGATCAACGTCTCTCCACCAGTGCACAGATAAGAGGCCATTTTCTATGGAAAAATCACCTTGAAATATGGCTCCTTCGCCTTTACCATAAGTAATGCCAGATAAGCCATTAGATGCTCTTACAACTTTGGAGTCATCGATGTTGATAAACACCTGGCCATCTTTTTTTCTGAGAAAATCAAAAAGTTCTTTCTTTCCGATGTAAACGCCTTCTTCTCCTCCAAAACCTTCTAAATGGGCAAGTCCAATATTGGTGATATAACCATAGTCTGGTGAAGAGATTGAACATAAAAATTCGATCTCTTTTTGATGGTTTGCACCCATTTCAATGATGGCAATTTCATGGCTTTCATTGATTTCAAGAATCGATAGTGGAACGCCAATGTGATTGTTGAGATTACCTTTTGTAGCATAAGTAACGTAGCCCTGAGAAAGTGCTGCATTCAATAACTCTTTTGAAGTTGTTTTTCCATTACTTCCTGTGAGACCGATGACGGGAATTTTGAACTTGGACCTATGGTAACGGGCTAAATCTTGCAAAGTTTCTAAGCCATCTTCTACAACGATGACCCTAGAGTTCCCTTTAAATGCTGGTCTGTCCTCGTCAGCTATGGCATGTGACGCGCCATTTTCCAGTGAATTGAGAATAAAATCATTTCCATTAAAGGACTCTCCCTTTAGTGCAATGAAAAGACAGCCTTCTGTAATTCTTCTTGAATCTGTGCAAACTCCGGAGGAGTTTTGATAGGCGGAGTATATGGTTAAGATGTTCACATTTCGAAAATAAAAAAGGCCTCAATTGAGGCCTTTGAAAAGTCGATTAAATATCAACAATTTTATCTAGAACCACCCAAACCAACTGGACTTCCTACTCTGTCCATGGCGCATCTAAATCCTAAAGTTGATAATGACTGTCGTTCATCTAAGAATCTTCTTGTACCAGGAACCATCCAATACGCTCGGTCATTCCATGATGCTCCTTTGTATACACGTGCTTGGTCATTGATGAGCGAAGAATAATCTTCCGCGGCTTCACCTTGGCCTGGGTAAGCATACATTGCACCAGATTCGGTTCTCTCTGAATCGTCATAATCTGACCAGTTCAATTCATTAGCATGAGATAAGGGATCGCCATCCAAATAATTGATGTTGTCAGATCGTTTGTAGTTTCTTCGATCAATGTTTTCTTCAACTTTTGATTCTCTGTAACGCAATTCACCTGGACGTGCAGTTATGTATGAACTATAATCTTTTAAGAGGGTAGGAGCAATTTTTACGCTCTCATCAGAACCTTTAATGGCCTCAATAGATTCTTCCACGATCACCAAATTGGCTTCATACTTCTGATCGTCAACTAAAAGTTCTTTCGCTCGATCAGCCTGTTCTTGAAGAGCCGCAATTAGTTCATATTCCTGATCATTCACTGACTCGGCAGTCTTATCTTGAAATTCAACCAAGTAATCGATCAACCCTTGAATGTTGTAAATTGGAATATCGTATTTGTCAAGTAAAATGCCTTCGTTGTCTCTTTCTTTAGTGTTGAACACGTTTCCTCTAAATGGCCTGAAGTCATCCATATCTTCGAAAGAAAGTGGTCTATACACATCCATTACCCATTCACTTACGTTTCCGGCCATATTGTACAAACCGTAATCGTTAGGCCAATATGAGAACACTGGCGCTGTAACGTCCGCATTGTCATTTAGCTTGCCGGCTACACCCATGTTGTCACCGCGCCCTCTTTTGAAGTTCGCAAGCATCATACCGATATAAGCCTCGTCTGGGTTTCTAACTGCGTGTCCATTCCATGGATACAGTCTTCTTTCTACAACGCGTTCACCAACACTGTTTCCAATTAGGCCAAATGCAGCAAATTCCCATTCTGCTTCAGTAGGTAGGCGATACTTAGGAAGTAGAATACCATCTTCCATTTTTACGTTTCTATTTCCACTGCTGTTTGGATTTAAATCTGGTAATCCTTCAATTCTTTTTCCAGAATTGTACTGGTTCGATAGATAAGCATCAGTGTTGAAGTTGTCTTCACCAATTTGATCTGGATAGTGATCTAAAATACCTTCTCTAATTAAGATGTACTCATTGACTCGGTCTGTTCTCCAGCTGCAGAAGTCAGAAGCTTGAAGCCAGTTAACACCTACTACAGGATAATCTCTGTAGGCTGGATGTCTAAGATAGTAATCTACGTAGGGTTCATTGTAGCCCAATTTTGATCTCCACACCAAAGTGTCTGGTAAAGCCTTTTTGTACAATTCAGGATAATCAACACCGTAAACTCTCTTCACCCAATAAAGGTATTCCAACCAGTGAAAATTGCTGATCTCCGTTTGATCCATATAAAACGAAGAAACTGTAGCCCTTCTTGGAATGTTATTCCAATCGTACATAAAGTCTTGTTCCACACGACCCATGGTGAAGGTACCACCTTCAATCAAAACTAAGTTTGGGCCTGTTTCTTGTTCTTCAAAAGGATATTTCTGGAATCCACCATTGTCTGGGTCGTTGTAATTCCAGCCAGTAATAGAGGATTTTTCGTATCCACAAGATGCAATTAGAAGGGGCGCAACTAATAGAGCAAAAAGGTTTTTTGCTTTCATAGTGTTATTAATTTTAGAGCGAAGTCGCTGATTTGTTAAGAAAACGAAGATAAGTGAGTTTTTATTATCGCGCAATTAAAACTGAGGGCAACGCATCATTTTAAACTTTCTGCGCTTTTGTTTGCATGGGAACATCATCGTAACACTGATTTCGTGTGCTCCTAAAGTCTGTGTTCCTAAACTTGAGGTAGTGATATCGTAACTGTATCCGAATCGGAATTGTTCGGTATAAAGACCCACTAAAAAGATCAGAGCATCATCCCATCGATACCAAACGCCTCCAGTGATCGGTCCCTTATTCAAGTATAAACCTAAGTTCAAGTGATTGAATGCGCCTTGTCTTTGATAGATAATATTTGGAGAGATACTACCATCCTCTGGATTAGCCTTATCCAACGGAATCAAAGCTCCAGCATGTCCAGTATACTTTCTAGGAAGTTTGCTATCAGCAGACTTGAAAAAAGATTCGTTTGGTTCAAAGAGGTGGTGCGCTGCGAAACCAAAATAAAGTGTCTGGGTAAAAAGCAAACCTCCAGCAGAGAAATCCAGTTTATTCACCGGCTGATCGATAGGTACCTCTCCTGTTGGATAAATAAATCCGTATCGAGCATCTATCATGTCTCCAAACGTAAGCTGATCCCAATCGATGGCTTTTTGGTAGTAAGTAGCTTGAATTCCTGCTTTAAAACTAATGTTCCTATCAAGTGCAACCTGATAAGCATACATTCCGCTAACCGAATTTGTTTGAATTATTCCAGTTCCTTGACGATCGTGATAAGCCTGTAATCCAATTCCTCCGCTTAGTGCGTCCACATATTGATCGTATGAAGCGGAATACGTTACATAGGTCGAAGGAATTCCTGGCCATTGATTTCTGTAGTTCAAGGTTACGCGTGGACACCTTGCCGAGCCAGCGAGCGCAGGGTTTAAATAAAGTTGATTCGCATAAAACTGGCTGAACGCTACATCCTGAGCTTTCAAATCCATGTTCAAACATGCAAGTGCTAATATGAATAGTAATCCTAGTTTTTTCATTGCCAATCGACTCCCAATATCCGCAATAATACGAATATATTTACCCCGTGAACTTTTCTATCTCAACTATCGTTTTTTTCTTTTGGCAATAACATCCTGAAGGGTACGTTAAGCGTCTGAGAAAAAAGAATGACAAATATAACCACAAAAAATATTGATTTGTCGAAAAAATAGATCTGTTAGTATGAACATTAAATTTTCCGCTCTTTTCTTGGTTTTTGCTCTTGGGTCTAATTTGTTTGCTCAGAAGAACATACCCGTTGGTCAATTGGAAAACAGCGTTATTCAAAATGACGCAGATAAGGCTAAAAACGACTACGTTTTGCAATGGGAAGGGGTTAAAGAATATCGGACGGTGGACGATCGAGTTGTAAATCAAGTTTCATTTAAAGGGGCTCGTGTGCGTTCCGAAAACTTCTTACCCTATTTCGCAATTACCCTCAAGTTGGATCAGAATGTCAGCGCTCTGAGTGTTTCACTTACAAATTCAAAGGCTGAAACTTTTGGTTCGGAAGAGCAAAGTTTGCTTAAAATTCAAAGTTTACCCAAACAGTTTGAAGTAAGTTCAATAATAAGAAGCTCAGCAGGTGAGAAATATGCAGTGATCATGGTCAACCCTCTGAGAAGGTCTAATTCGAGCGTAGAAAAACTGCTTGCTTTCGATCTCAAGATAGTCGAGCAAAGGGAAGGGGTAGCATCATCCAGAGGATCAAGAGGGGCCAATTCTTGGGTAGACAACAGTGTGCTCAATTCTGGTCAATGGTGCAAGTTGGCGACAGGAGAAGATGGTATTTACAGGGTGAGTTACAGCGACATGAAAGCTTATGGTTTCAGCATGGCAGATGTAAATAGCAATCAAATTAAGTTGTTTGGGACTGGCGCTGGTGCACTCTCATTCAACAATGATGCTGAACGGCCAGATGACCTGATTCAAATACCCATCGATATAATTGATGGAGGAGATGGTTTTTTTGATGCAGGCGACTATTTTCTATTTTATGGTCAAGATCAAGTTGCGTGGTCCTTTGGAAATCAAACGTTCGCTCATCAATTGAATCCTTTTTCAGATTCCACATACTATTTTTTAACCACCAATGCCACGGCTCAGGCACCAAAGAGAATTCAAATTGAAAATATTTCTGCAGCTCCAAATCGAGTGTCTGAAACCTATGATTATCTCGATGTGTATGAGGAAGAGAACATCAATTTGATAAAATCTGGAAGAACTTGGTATAGTCTGGAGTTTGGTGCAGTAACATCCAGGGATTTTGGTTTCAATGTGCCAAATGTCCAGCGGTCTTTTCCGGCAAAGTTGACTGCGAAATATGCTGCCCGATCAATTGGTGTTTCAGGTGTTTCAGTTGCTTTATCATTACCAAGTCAAGGAGGTGTTTCAGACATTAATACAGTATCGCCAGTTGCGGATTTTTATGGTGCGCTATATGCTGACAATGGCACGCTCTCTTTGTCCGTTAATCCAGCTGATGGTGATCTGCTTACGAAGTTTGAATTGGTTCAAGGCCCTAATCTTCAATCAAAAGCATGGTTAGATTACATTGAGCTGCATGCAAGAAGATCGATGGTGTTTCTGGGCCCTTTTATGGCTTTCAGAGATGCAGAAAGCGTTCAAACCAATGCGATCACCGATTTTAAATTGAAAGCCAACGAGCAGATTCGAGTTTGGGATGTCACACAGGTTGGGGCGGTAAAAGAAATGAAATTATCTGGTGGGGTGGTCAACGGATGGAGTTTTAGTTCAACTACTTCAACGTTGAAAGAATTTGTTGCATTCAATGAGTCAAGCTTCCTTTCACCTCGAAAAGTTGGATTCATTGAAAATCAAAATCTTCATGCTTTAGAAGGAATAGAATATATCATCGTCACCCATCCTTCCTTTAAACTGTATGCCGATCGTCTGGCGACTTTGCATACATCGATAGATGGAATGACCACTGTTGTGGTGACTCCGCAGCAGATTTACAACGAGTTTTCAGGGGGTGCTCAAGACGTGACGGCAATTAAGGAATTCCTGCGCATGCTTTACCATGAGGCTGATTCGAGTGGAGGTGTGAAACCGCGTTACCTGCTTCTATTTGGAGATGCATCATACGATTACAAGGATAAAATCTCAGGTAATTCGAATTTTGTGCCTACACATCAGATGCTCAATAGTTTATCGCCTACCGGGTCAATTGCCTCAGACGATTACTATGGGTTGTTGGATAATGATGAAAGTGAGTCACAATACGACTTTGTGGATATAGGAATTGGACGGCTACCTGCTCGATCAAGGAAGGAAGCTGAAGATATGGTCAATAAGATTGAGCGCTACGCAGCAAATGCTTCTTCTTTTGGCGATTGGCGAAATAAGATTGCTTTCGTAGCGGACGATGCTGACAGGTCTGATGGTGAAACGTTTATGAGGGATTTTGAAACCCTCGGTAATGTGCTTGATGCAAATGCGCAAGAGTTTCTAATTGATAAAGTGTATATGGACTCTTACAAGCAACAACTTGGATCTGGTGGTGCGCGCTATCCTGAAGGCGCTGAAGCCATTTCAGAGAGAGTAAATAAGGGTGCTTTAATGATGTATTATATCGGTCATGGTGGTGAACTTGGTTGGGCCCATGAGCGCGTGCTCGAGGTTCAAACCATTAATAAATGGACCAATATGGATAATCTGCCATTGTTTATAACGGCAACGTGCGAATTTGCCCGATTCGATGATCCGCGAAGGACTTCAGGAGGGGAGTATGTGCTGCTCAATCCAAGCGGAGGAGGAATCGCTTTATTAACCACAACTCGGGCAGTGTATTCTAGCCCGAATTTAACCTTGACCACCGAGTTTACATCACAAGCGTTTGAGAATTTATCTGGAGAGAAGCCTCGATTGGGGGATTTAATGCTACAAACAAAGATCAGAACCTTGGATACCAATACGAGTGCAGCCCTCAATAGCAGAAGCTTTGCTCTTCTCGGTGATCCTGCGCTGCGCTTGGCTTACCCCCAGAATCGTATTCAGATTACTTCGATGCCCGATACCATCGGTGCCTTAGGGAAAGTGAAGGTTGAAGGAATTGTGACGGACAATGCTGGTAATCAACTGAATGATTTTAATGGTATTCTGTATCCTTCTGTTTTTGATAAAGCGGCCAATACGCAATCTCTCGATAATGACGGTTCAGGACCGTTTACCTATGCCGAATGGAGAAATCTCGTTTTCAAAGGAAAGACCAGTGTGAATAACGGTGCCTTTTCTTTTGAGTTTGTGGTGCCGAAAGACATTATCAGAACATTTGATATTGGACGCATAAACCTCTATGCGAATAATTCCAACATCGATGCCAATGGTGATTACCGTGCTTTTAGTATAGGCGGTCTTTCAGATAATCCAGTGATCGATGAAGATGGTCCTGATATTGAATTATTCATGAACAACACCAAGTTTGTTTTTGGAGGATTGACCAATGAAAACCCAAATCTATATGCAGAGGTGTTCGATGAAAATGGAATAAACATGGTGGGAAGTGGCATTGGCCACGATATAACTGCCGTGCTCGACAATAATACATCAAACACGCTGGTGCTCAACGATTACTATGAAGCCGACTTGGATTCATACACTTCGGGAAAGGTGTTGTATCCATTTCGAGATTTAGAAGAAGGTAAGCATAACTTGAAGCTGCAGGTTTGGGATGTAAACAACAATCCATCAGACTCATACACAGAATTTGCAGTCGCCAATGACGAGGAGCTTGTTCTAGAACATGTGTTGAACTACCCCAATCCATTTACTTCTAATACAGATTTTTATTTCGAACACAATAAACCAGGCCAAGCTTTAGATGTTAGAATCGAAGTATTCACCATCGCGGGTAAATTGGTAAAAACTTTCGATGGTGAATACGTTTCAGACGGCTATCGAATAGGTCCAATCAATTGGAATGGACGTGATGAATTTGGAGACGTCTTGGCAAAAGGTGTATATCTGTATCGTGTGTCTGTTAAAACGATTTTAGGCGAATCTGTAGAAAAATATGAGCGCTTAGTTTTGTTAAAATAGTCCCTGACTTATTAGTTATATTTGCCGTCTTTATTAAAACTGCCTATTGCAAGAACTTTACTTGATCGAAATTTAAGTATGAGAAGGATAAAATTAATGAGCATAGTATTGTGCTCACTTTTTGTGAATGCATTACAGGCTCAACAAGATGAAGTTCGCAGTACAGTGCTCCAGCTAAATACGATTACTACTGCGGTGCCCTTTCTGATTATTAATCCAGAAACTCGAGGTGGCGGAATGGGTGATGTTGGTGTTTCGACTAGTCCTGACGGAAATTCCTTGCATTGGAACGTAGCCAAATACGCATTTATTGAAGGCAAATCTGGTGCGTCCATTTCCTATACGCCATGGCTGCGAGCTCTAGTTCCTGATATTTCGCTCTCATATCTTACAGGATACTATCGAATAGACAAAATGAGTGCTGCTGCGATAAGTCTTCGTTATTTTTCGCTTGGCAATATTCAGTTTACGGATGCTTTTGGTAATAATACTGTTCAATTCACACCAAATGAATTTGAATTGAATGCAGGATATTCTCGAAAATTGGCCGAACGACTTTCTGGTGGTTTGAGCGCTAAGTTCATCACTTCAAATCTTACCGGAGGGCAAACTGTGGGCGGTGCGAATTCAAAACCTGGAAGAACAGTAGCCGTTGACTTAGGTGTGTTTTATACCAATGATGACGTGGTAATGTTTGACAGGGATGTGGTAATTAACTGGGGTGTTGCGATCAGCAACCTTGGGGCGAAAATTTCATACACCGATGCTGCCACAAGAGACTTTTTGCCGATTAATCTTAGAATGGGTCCTTCAGTAACTTGGAATTTGAACGATTTCAATAAATTGACTACCTCTGTTGACCTCAATAAATATATGGTTCCAAGTCCACCGAAGTATGCAGAAGATGCCAATGGAAACTTTGCAGAAGATGCCAATGGAAACCCGGTAATTTCTTCGGGTATGGATCCTGATCGCCCAGTTCCATCGGCAGTTTTTACTTCGTTTTATGATGCTCCAGGCTACGGAGCATACAATGATGCAGGTGAATGGGAACCGATCAATGCTGGGGTACTGCGCGAAGAAATCAATGAGGTTTCTACGGGTATCGGAATTGAGTACTGGTATGACAATCAATTTGCCTTCCGCACGGGTTATTTCACTGAGCACTTTTCTAAGGGAAATAGGAAATTTTTAACCTTGGGTGCAGGATTGAAATTGAACGTCTTTAGCCTTGATTTCAGCTATTTGATTTCAACTTATAACGTTAGAAGAAATGTAGGCACCACCTCACCTCTAGCCAATACGTTGCGTTTTACGTTGTCGTTTAATTTTGACGAAATGGCTAAATCAGAAGGCTCCAATTAATGAAGATTAGAGTAGGTTTTGGGTATGACGTCCATCAATTGAAGGAAGGACGACTTTGCAGATTAGGTGGAGTTGAAATACCATCCACCATTGGCCCCGATGGTCATTCTGATGCGGATGTTCTACTTCATGCCATTTGCGATGCGATTTTGGGCGCTGCAGGTCTGAGGGATATCGGCTTTCATTTTCCCAATACAAGTGACGATTTTAAAGATGCGGATAGCCGGAACCTATTATTGGATGTCATGAAACTGATTTCAGAAAAAGGTTACAGGGTTGGAAACGTTGACGCAACACTTGTTTCTGAAGTGCCAAAAATTGCACCATACATTGCAGAGATTAAAAGCTCCATTGCCTCTTTATGCGCTATACAAAATGACGAAGTAGGAGTAAAAGCTACGACCAGTGAAAAAGTCGGATTCGTGGGTCGAAAAGAAGGCATAGAAGCGTATGTAGTGGTTTTGCTTGAAAAACCTTAGCCGATGAAACAAACCGTCTCCAAATCTATTCAGTACGAGATTTATGATGATGCATCTGAGCTCTCGCCAGATCAGGTAAAGCTTGTCGATGCGGCTGATAAAGCTTCGGCTTTCGCATATGCTCCTTATTCAGATTTTTTTGTCGGGTGTGCCATTCTGCTCGAGAATGGTGCCATCGTCACGGCTAGCAATAAAGAAAATGCTTCATTTCCTGCAGGTATTTGTGCTGAAAGAAACGCACTCAATTTTGTCTCTGATCATCATAAAGGCAGGAAAATTCTCAAACTCGCTGTGGTTGCGAAACCTCAACGTTTTGAAATGGTGGAGCCTGCGGCTCCTTGTGGAATTTGCCGCCAGGTGATCTGCGAAACCGAAAAACTTCAGCAATCGGACATAGAAATTATCATGGCCTCTCCATTAGGTAAGGTTTTGATTGTTAAGGATTCAGCCTCGATTTTACCATTTCACTTCTATCTTTCTCAGCTCAAGAAGTAAGCAAATGGCCATGAATGCTGTTTTGAAGTGTTCATGTTATATTTTTGCCGTCCGTTAATAGAAAATTATGGCTCAGAAAACAGCTTCTAAGAAATTGGAATTTAGCAAAGAAGTATACCTTAAATGGTATAAGGATATACTCCTTATGAGACGTTTTGAGGAAACTTGTGGAAACCTTTATTTGCAGCAAAAATTTGGTGGATTTTGTCACTTGTATATTGGTCAAGAAGCTATTGCCGCAGGTTTTGCTTCAGCAATGCACAAAGGGGATAAAATAATCACTGCATATCGCGATCATGCGCATCCTCTAGCTATGGGAATGCACCCAAAATATGTGATGGCTGAACTTTATGGAAAGGCCACGGGGTGTTCAAAAGGAAAGGGTGGATCTATGCATATGTTTAGCAAAGAATTAAACATGATGGGTGGACACGGAATCGTTGGTGCTCAAATTCCAATGGGTGCAGGAATTGCATTCGCTGAAAAGTATAATGGGACTAAGAACGTTTGCTTAACCTTTATGGGTGATGGAGCTGTTCGTCAAGGTGCATTGCATGAAACGTTTAACATGGCTATGTTGTGGAAACTTCCGGTGGTGTTTATTGTAGAGAACAATAACTACGCAATGGGAACATCAGTGGCCCGAACTACAAATGTTACCGATCTTTCTAAGCTAGGTTTAAGCTATGATATGCCTGGTGAGTCGGTTGATGGAATGAGCGTTGAAGCGGTTCACAATGCCATAAAGAAGGCGGCAGATTTTGCGAGAGAAGGCAATGGGCCTTATTTACTTGATATTAGAACTTATAGGTATAAAGGTCATTCCATGAGTGATCCTCAGAAATACAGGTCTAAGGAGGAGGTGAATGAATACAAGGATAAAGATCCGTTGAATCAAGTGCTCAATACCATATTGGAGCAAGGATGGTTGAAGGAAGACGATGTCAAAAAAATAGAGGCTGAGGTGAAGGCAATGGTAGATGAATCTGTGAAGTTTGCGGAGGAGTCGCCCTTACCAGATGAAAGTGAGCTTTACACTGATATTTATTCTCAAGATGACTATCCATATATAATGGATTAATTAAAAGATTGTTAGATGGCTGAAGTAATAAAAATGCCCAAGCTTAGCGACACCATGGAAGAAGGTGTGATAGCTACATGGCAAAAAAAAGTAGGAGATCAGGTTAATGCAGGTGATGTACTAGCTGAGATTGAGTCTGATAAGGCTACCATGGAATTTGAATCGTTTCATGCGGGAATCTTGTTGCATATTGAAATACCCGCAGGAAAGTCAACCCATGTTGATGGTGTAATTGCAATTATTGGCGAGAAAGGAGAAGATTTTAAGGGTGTATTGAAAGCCGCGAAAGAAGATGTTCCGGCAAAAAGTGAAGAAAAGGCTGACGCAAAGCCCGCAGCAGCACCTGCAAAGCAAGAAACCAAGCCTGCTTCTGCTCCAGCGCCTGTAAAGGCTCAACCAAGACCTGTTGAGAAGGCTCCCGCACCAACACAAGCAGATGATTCTAGATTAAAAATTTCTCCTCTGGCGAAAAGATTAGCCGAAGAAAGAGGGGTTAGTTTACGCAGCCTACGAGGTTCTGGAGAGAATGGTAGAATTGTGAAACGTGATATCGAAAACGTCAACCTTTCTCAGATTCCTCAAATTGAGCGGTACAAAGATGTGGAGACTTCGCAGATGCGAAAAACAATCGCTCGTAGATTGAGTGAAAGTAAATTTACGGCTCCACACTTCTATTTGACGATTGACCTCGATATGGATCGTGCAGTAGAGGCACGTAATGCAATCAATGAAGCCATAAGTCCGGAAAAGATTTCATTCAACGACCTGGTGATCAAGGCTGCCGCTGTAGCATTGAAAGATCATCCAGGTGTGAATGCAGGATGGCATGGTGATTTTATTCGCTACAATGAGCATGTGCACATTGGTGTTGCTGTGGCAGTAGATGAAGGGTTGTTGGTTCCAGTTGTTCGTCATGCCGATGGTAAAGTATTAACCCAAATTTCTGCCGAGGTGAGGGATTATGCGAAACGGGCGAAAAACAAGAAATTGCAACCTGAAGATTGGCAAGGTAATACCTTTACCATCTCCAATTTAGGGATGTTCGGGATTGAAGAATTTACTGCAATTATAAACCCACCGGACAGCTGTATTATGGCAGTAGGATCAATCCGTCAGGAGCCTGTTTTGAAAAATGGCGAGATAAAAGTGGGCAATAGAATGAAGGTAACTTTGAGCTGTGATCATCGTGTGGTTGATGGTGTGCTCGGAGCTCAATTTCTAGAAACCTTCAGAAAGTATATTGAGAACCCAATTGTATTGCTGGGAATGGCTTCTATTTAATAGACGCCCTTAGCGCAGCATTGTCACTTTTATGAGAAGCCAGGCCGATGTTATCGAGTCTGGCTTTCCATTGTTTAAGGTGTTCATTGAAAGCCTCTCGGTAATCATTTTTAATCGGTTCGCTGGGTGGTATTTTCTCCCTTCTGTGATCGACTTGCTTACCATTTTTCCAAAACCTGAAGCATACGTGAGGACCTGTAGCTAGGCCAGTGCTTCCAACATATCCTATTGTTTGTCCTTGCTTGACCCGCGTGCCTGGTTTCATGCCGCTGGCAATTTTACTCATATGTAAGTATTGAGTAGTATAGGTGCTGTTGTGCTTTATTTTTACGTAGTTGCCGTTGAATTTGGAGTATCGGGCTTCGGTAACCACTCCGTCCCCTACAGCCATAATCGGAGTGCCCGTAGGTGCTGCATAATCAGTTCCAAGGTGCGCTTTCCACCTTTTTTGAACAGGATGAAATCTGCGTTGCGTGTATCCTGAGGTTAGCCTGCTGAATTTTAGAGGAGCTTGAAGAAAAGCTTTTCTGAGGCTGTTCCCACTTTCATCAAAATAATCTTCCTTATCGTTTTGAGAGAATTTGAATGCGTAGAACGGCTCTCCTTCATGGTTAAACAAGGCCGCTTGCACTTCGTCAATTCCCACTACTTCATCATTGACCTTTTTTACCGTATAAATGAGCTTGAAATTGTCCTTTTTTTGTATTCTATAGAAGTCAATCGACCATGCATAAATGTCGGATAATTCCATCGCTAGCGCAGGACTCAGTTTCTGATCCATCAGCGTTTGATACAAGGAGGAGTTGATCGCTCCCGATGCTTCCCTTTCTTCCAACTTGATTGGTCTACTTCCGAAGTAAATGTCCAATGTGTCTCGCAAATCATATACTACAAAATCCACAGCTGAGATCTCATAAATGAAAAACTTGGCGGTTAAAGCGCTGCTGTCTGATGCGCAGATTAATGTGTAGTCTTTGCCTGCATTGAGTTTTCGAATGTCAAATGACTTCTTAGATTTTTCCGCCAAGGCTGTGATTCGACCATAGTCTATGTCATAGGGTAAGAGAATGTCGGCAAGAAATTGATTTTGCCTGATTTTTCCTTTTTCCACATGATAGCCGTGAAGGTCAATACCGAACTCTTCATTACACTCTTCAATGATGAGGGAATCAGCGGCTTCATACGTGGCCATTTCTTGATTCCATTCTCGTTTAGACATCAATACGCTGAAGGCTATCAGCGTGATAATGACAACAGGTATGAATATTCGTAAACGTTCCACCACAGGTTAAGCCTTTGTTTTAATGCGATCTGAAAGGACTTCTTCTACCCAGCCTTTCCCCCAGTTTTTTATTTCCTCTTCAGTCCAAAGTGCCGGATAAAATATTCTCAACTGAAGTTTAGGAGGAAGGTATTTTTGCCAATTGGTGCCACCTGTTGCCGGAGCGTCGCCTTCTTTTGATGCTAAGTATCTCACAGCGCTTTTATAATGCATCAAAGGCCAATTGATGTTGACGTTCACATCCAATTGACGCATTTGCTTGCGAAGCTCAGGCTGCTGTTGATCGATTGCGGATAAGCTTTGGAATTTTTGCCAAACGTTGCCTTTTTCATATTGACGAGCCAAGCTTAGAAGCTTCATGCTATATTTCTGTTCAAATTGCTTAAGGGTCAATGTTTTTTTTCCGCTTGCAGCTTCCGTTGCTCCCTCTTTCCAGTAGATATGCTCAAAATTTTCTTCAAGTGTCCGTTCATCTGATTCATTCGCGCCACGCCTTTTTGACTTGTTGATCAAATACCTCAAGTCAGTGGATGCAATCTCAATCATTCTGTATTGAGCGCTTTGAAATCCGCTGGCGGGTAAAAGAGCCATTCTGAAGCGCAGAAATTGTTCTTTCTCCATTCCATTAACCATAATTTCAAAACTTTTGGTCAAAGCTTCGAAATAGGAGTTGATACGAGCTAGTCGGGCGGTCAAGAATTCGGTACTAATTGTTTTATTCCATCCTACATCTTGTCCGTTTTCGCCAATCACTTTGCCATTTTGCGCTATTTGTTCGAATTCGTGCAGGCTCAGTTTAAAGTACAACTCAGTGATCTGATGATACATGATGAAAATTTGTTCATCTGGAAAATCAGTTTTTGGGTGTTGAAGTGTAAGTAACGTATCAAGATGAATATAGTCCCAATACGTCAAATAATTGGAAAGTAGAAGTCCGTCAAGGTAGGCGTTTATGTCTTGCCCCATTGACTCGTATTTTTCATGAAGCTTGGCCAGCTTCTCTTCTTTTGAATCGCCCACTGAGTTGATTTGTTCAGCGATCGAAAGTAGCGTCTAATTTAGACTTGAGGGCGATGCTCGAAATCAGTTTCTAACAACGCAACGTGGAGGCAGATTAATTCACTTTTGACATCGGGTTTGCAAGGCCCTTATAATCTCGAATCTCCATCGTTACCGAACCAACAATCACTTTTGCCTTTGCCAGGATGGGGATCTTGTTTTTGTCATTGGTTACCCATACCATCATATCTTCTTCTTTTTTGAAGATCCGGCCTGTTTGAACAACTGGCACAAAGACTATGCAGTTGAATTCACCTTTATCAACCTTAATGGTTTCCGTTCTGAGGTATTTGATTTTTAATGGCCATACCTCATTGTCTACGAAGGCTTCCATTTCAAATATTTGGCCTGGTTTTATTTTACTAAGATCCAGTGCTCTTGCTCTGTAAAGAGCAGATATCATATCCTGAATTCCAACAGGTATATCGTATTCTTTGCCCTTGTTGGTTTTCACCTTTTTCTTAAAGTGATCGAAGGTGTAGTATTGTCTTAATTCAAAGCCTCCTTCATGAATGTCGCGAATGAAAATCCATGGGAATACTCCTGCCTCATCGACATAGGTCTCATATCGATCCCTTACTTTAAAAAACCAGTTGAAGGTGCCAAGTGAATTCCCCGTGCCTACAATATGAAAAACGTCTCGACCTGCAATTTGCTTTTTCTCATGAGTGATTTCAATAATAGCTTCCCCCGCATCAATCCAACCGTATGAAACCTCGTATTCGAGACGCTCGCCCCTTTTAAAAGCGTAGTGTTTGACCTCTGGTAAGATCGTTGTTTCTTGAATTTCAGTATTTGTTTTATTCGGAATTGAATTATGTGGTTGAAGCATGATCAACAACCCTGATAATATGAAACTGAAATCCATAATCGTCTATTTCCTTGAGCAAGACAAAGCGTATGCCAAATCTATATTACACTACGATGTTTACGATTCTACCAGGAACAACGATTACTTTCTTGGGCGTTTTCCCTTCGAGCCATTTTACAGCTGTTTCGTGGTTCATCGCTTCTTTTTCAATGGATGATTTATCCATATCAGCAGGCAATTCTATGTGAAAACGAGTTTTTCCGTTGAATGATACAGGATAATTCACACTGTCTGACTTCAAATATTCATGGTTGAACTTAGGCCAAACAGCTTCAGAAATGGATTCGTTATTTCTGAGTAGATTCCATAATTCTTCTGCGATATGGGGGGCGTGACAACTAATTAAAATCACCAGGTCTTGGAGAATTTCTCTTTTGTTGCATTTCAATTCGGTAAGTTCGTTTACTGCCACCATGAATGCGCTCACTGAAGTGTTGAAAGAAAACCTGTCCATGTCTTCTGTTACTTTTTGAATGCATTTGTGTAGAGCCTTTAGTTCATCCTTTGTTGGTGACTCATCGGACACAACGAATTCATCCCCATTGTGAAATAATCGCCACAATTTTCGTATGAATTTAGAAACCCCTTCAATTCCTTTCGTATTCCATGGCTTGTGCATTTCAATGGGGCCGAGAAACATTTCGTGCAATCGTAGAGCATCTGCTCCATGTTCAACAATAACGTCATCCGGATTTACGACATTTCCATATCGCTTACTCATTTTTTGACCATCTTCAGCTTGAATCATTCCTTGATTGATGAGCTTCTTGGCTGGCTCATCAAAGGGAAGATATCCGAGGTCATGCAGAAATTTCGTAATGAAACGGAAATAAAGCAAGTGACCTGTTGCATGTTCTGCTCCACCCATGTAAAGGTCTACCTGCTGCCAGTAGTCCACTGCTTCTTTAGAAACAAATTCTTTTGCGCGCAATTCTTCATTTCCTTCCATCATGTAGCGCAGGTAGTACCAGTTGGAACCCGCCCAACCCGGCATTGTATTCAAATCCATTGGAAATCCTTTTCCATTCTCAACGATTTTCCCAACCTCACGGTCCCAATTCCAATGCGTTGCTCTGCCCAAAGGCGGCTCGCCAGTGTCTGTGGGTTTGAAGTTGTCAATCTCAGGAAGTATTATCTGATCTAATTTGTCTTCATCAATAGTATAAGGAATGCCATCTCTGTAATAAACTGGGAAAGGCTCACCCCAATAGCGCTGGCGACTGAAAACGGCATCTCGCAACTTATAATTCACCTTCTTTTGTCCGATACGCATAGCTTCTACCTTTTCGATGATGAATTTCTTTGCTTCAGAGACCGATTTTCCATTGAGGTAATCTGAATTAATCATGTTTCCATCTTTTCTGTCGTCAGCGCCCAGATTTATGTCTTGGCCATCGATTATAGGTAAGATCGGGAGGTTGAATTTTTTAGCAAAATCCCAATCGCGTTGATCCCCAGCAGGCACAGCCATGATCGCACCTGTGCCGTAACCAGCCAATACATAATCGCTGATCCAAATGGGAATTTGTTGTCCGGTTAAGGGGTTTTCAGCATATGCTCCAGTGAAGACTCCAGTCACGTCTTTCACCTCTGCCATGCGTTCTCGCTCAGATCTTGACTTGGCAAAATCAAAGTATTTTTCCACATCCGACTTGAATTCATCCGTTGTAATTTGAGCTACCAGATCGTGTTCTGGTGCAAGAACCATGAACGTAGCTCCAAAAATTGTATCAGGTCGAGTGGTAAATACGCGAAATCGAGCTTCTGAATCGGCTATTTTAAATTCGATTTCTGCGCCCTCGCTTTTTCCAATCCAGTTGCGCTGAATGTCTTTGAGCGAATCGGTCCAATCAATGGTTTCTAAACCCTCCAATAGGCGCTCTGCAAATGCCGTTATACGCAAAGACCATTGCTTCATTTTTCTTTGCTCAACTGGAAATCCTCCCCGTTCACTCACCCCGTTGACCACCTCATCATTGGCTAAAACAGTTCCTAATTCAGCACACCAATTCACCGTAGTTTCAGCCCGGTAGGCGATTCTATAGTAGAGCAGTGTTTCTCTTTTTTCGTGGTCTGAAAATGACTTCCATTGATCGGCAGAAAACGTTTCTACTGGATCAGAAGCTGCATTGACTTTGGCATTTCCGTGGTTTTCAAATTCTGCTATAAGGGTTGAGATAGGTTTAGCCTTATTGTTGTTTCGATCAAACCAGCTGTGAAAAAGTTGAATAAATATCCATTGGGTCCATTTGTAAAATTCGGGCTTAGATGTGTTTACTTCTCGACTCCAGTCAAATGAAAATCCAATGAGGTCAAGTTGTTCTCTGTATCTCTGAATGTTGGCCTTTGTGGTTTTGGCGGGATGCTGTCCAGTTTCTATTGCATACTGTTCTGCCGGTAGGCCAAATGCATCATAACCCATCGGGTGCAGAACATTAAATCCACAATGCCTTTTGTACCTCGCGTAAATGTCACTTGCAATATAACCCAGTGGATGTCCAACATGAAGTCCTGAGCCAGAAGGATAGGGAAACATGTCCAACACATAGTATTTTGGTTTAGACGTGTGGGGTTGTGCTTTGAATGTTTGGTTTTTCGCCCAATAAGCCCGCCACTTGTTTTCAATGACTGAAAATTCGTATTCCATGGATTAAAAATTGAGCGCGAATTTAAGATTAGTGAATCTTTATTCGCGGTAATCTGTATAGTAATACGGTAAAGTTTTAAGAAATTGAAGAAACCCTTAAAAACTTGAGAATAAACAGTGAAAGCCTTTGTGAGAATATCAAACTATGCTGTGAGTATTATCTTTACAAGCCCTAAAATTTCTTATGGGATTGATTTTGAGATAGCATCTCGTTCATAAGCGTGGATGGATGTTCAAAACAGGGGTGCAGAATTCAGGATTGAGATGAAGAATATTATAGAATATTGAGCAATTAGACCTGCTTTGAAGGTGATTCAGGCAGTAGTCTTGTTAGTGTTTTTTGCTTACTCAGGCTAGGCACAAGTGAATATTTCAGGCGTGATAAACCAGAACGCTCGTGTATTGGGTCTCACTCAGCCTGTCGAAATTTTGAATTTTGATGCGGGAGTGGTCGATAATAAATACGTTCAGGTTATCTGGCAGACTTATAGTGAGTCAAATAGCGATCGGTTTTTTGTGGAAAAAAGTTCAAATGGAAGGGATTGGATTTATGTTGGTGAAATTGTTGCAGCGTGCATTCAAATAGGGCCAAGTATTATGAGCTGTTTGATTCAACGCCTTTCTTTGGAACCTCCTATTATCGACTCCACGAAGTTGATTTTGACGGATCGGTGATAACCACACCCGCTAAAAAAGTGAATTTATGTTCTGACCATAACAATGCTTCTCTTCTGGTTTATCCTAATCCAAATACCGGAACTTTTGAAATTGAATTGTTTTCAGGTTTGGGGGTTTCAGGTTTAGTGGAAGTATGCACTGTGACGGGTACTTCTGTGGGTGTGTGGAACCTTGGTACTACCAGTGTTGATGAGTATTCACTTCAAATTCAAAGTCTTACTGCCGGGCATGACTTAGTGATGTGGCGCCACGAAAATACTGTGATGACCACCAAGGTTATTGTGAACTGATGCCGTGCGAAATAAGGTCTTAACTTTAGCGCCATGATAATTTACAACGTAACGGTTAAGATCGACAACGATATCCATGACGAATGGATGGAATGGATGCTGTCAATTCATATTCCTGAAGTGATGGCAACGCAGAAATTTATTGATCATCAAGTTGCAAAAGTGCTAGTAGATGATGAGGATGGTATGACCTATTCTATTCAATATAAATGTGAGAGCATGGCCAAACTGGAAGACTATTACAGGGAATGTGCACCTGAACTTCAACGCAAGCATGCCGAACGGTATAAGGATAAATTTGTCGCATTCAGAACACTTTTAGAAGTAATCTAAATGGCATCACCCGTTCGCCCTAAGAAACACTTAGGTCAGCACTTTTTGAGGGATGAGAATATTGCTTTGAAGATTGTTGAAGGTCTATCGCCACTTGATTTTCAATCCTTGCTTGAAGTCGGTCCTGGCGATGGAGTATTGTCCAAATACTTGTTTGAGAAGTACAAAAACCTTGAGCTATTTGATATCGATCAAGAGTCGATCGATTATTTGAAGCGCACTTATCCCATGCACATGGATAAGATTAAATTCCAAGATTTTCTTCAGTGGCAAGTAGAAGGCGATATTGCTGTCATTGGTAATTTCCCTTATAATATTTCAAGCCAAATTGTTTTCAAGATCATCGAAAATAAGCACCATGTAGTAGGCATGGTGGGCATGTTTCAAAAGGAAGTGGCCGAGCGTATAGCATCCAAAAAAGGTAGTCGAGTTTACGGTATAATGAGTGTTTTAACTCAGGCGTATTATGATGTAGAGTACCTCTTTACCGTTGATGCGCAAGCTTTTGAACCACCACCCAAAGTGCAGTCTGGTGTGATAATTTTAAAGCGCAAGGAAAAGCTTCAACTCGACTGTGACGAAAAAGCATTCAAGTCGATTGTAAAAAGGGCATTCAATCAAAGAAGAAAAATGTTGCGTAAATCGCTAAAAGACCTGATTGATGCCGAAAACAGCCAATCTATTGAACACTTCCTTACCATGCGTCCAGAACAATTGGATTTTACTGAATTTGTTGAGCTCACCAACGCTCTAGCTCCACTTAAATAATTATACTTTTGGCTTGATTTAATCAAGTCATGCAGTTCGAATTAACCCGAGAATACCTCACAGATCTCAAAGAAGCTATTGTTCGCAACGATGAGCTCGCTCTTATTGAGCTTGTTCATGAATTGCATCCGGCAGACGTAGCTGAAATTCTTGATGAGCTCGAACTTCAGGAAGCTACGGTGTTGTATAAAGTTCTCGATGCAAATATTGCGTCAGATGTGCTTACACACATGGACGAGGATACGCGCGACCGCTTTTTAGGCTCGCTCTCATCTAAGGAAATTGCAGAACAGCTCATCGATAATCTTGATAGTGATGATGCGGCAGACATGCTGAACCTTTTTGCTCAAGAGCAGAAGGAAGAGATCATCTCGTTGATCGAAGATAGGCAGCAAGCGAGAGACATTGTTGATCTCTTGCATTATGAAGAGGGCACTGCGGGTGCCTTGATGGCGAAAGAGTTGATTCGAGTAAAAGTGAATTGGACGGTATCTACGGCAGTGAAAGAAATGCGTAAGCAAGCCGAAGCCATTGAAAATGTATATACGGTTTATGTAGTTGATGACGAAGAAGTGTTAGTAGGTAGGTTGCCCATAAAAAAAATGCTCTTGACACCACTGAAGACATTAATTTCTGACATCTACGATTCGCAAATCAAGTCAGTAAAGGTTGACGAAGACCAGGAAGAAGTGGCCAGTATGATGGAAAAGTATGACATCGTAGCACTTCCAGTGGTGGATGAACTAGGCCGGTTGCAAGGCCGCATTACCATCGATGACGTTGTAGACGTTATTCGGGAGGAAGCAGAGAAAGACTATGCGTTGGCTTCGGGGATTTCGGGCGATGTAGACTCTACAGATAACGTGATAACCCTTACCAGAGCAAGATTACCTTGGCTGCTCATCGGTCTGCTTGGTGGAATACTTGGTGCGCGTGTTATTGAAATTTATGAGGGCGATTTACAGCTCTATCCTGAGATGGCATTTTTCATTCCATTAATAGCTGCTATGGGCGGAAATGCAGGAGTTCAATCCTCGGCAATCATAGTACAAGGCTTGGCTAGTAAGTCCATGGGGATGACAGGTATTCTATCTAAATTGTGGAAGGAGTTTTCTGTAGGAATGCTGAATGGATTGGTTTGTGCGGCTCTTTTTTTTGTTTACAACATCATTTTTGGAGACACATTGGCTTTGTCATACACGGTGAGCATCGCTCTTTTGAGTGTGATTGTTATAGCGACCCTGTTTGGCACCTTCGTGCCGCTCATTTTGGATAAGTATGATATTGATCCAGCGATCGCTACTGGGCCTTTTATTACTACTGTAAATGATGTGTTGGGATTGTTTATTTACTTTATCATCGGGCATTTGCTCTACATCGCTTAGAACATGAAAATGTTTTTATCGCTGATCTTCTTCTTGATTATTTCAAGTGCGGCCATAGCCCAGGGCAGAAGAATGCCTCCATTCAGTTTCCAGGAGCACAGTATCGTATTTGCCGATGCGAACAGGAGTTATTCACAGGGTGCTCGATTCACCCAAGCTGATACCTTGAATGACGAGGTAATTCTAGCATCACTTGCTAAAATTTTAGAGCTCAATCCTGAATTGAGGATAGAGCTTGTTGGACACACCGCACTGAATGAAAATCCAGTGCTCGGACTAGATAGGGCTCATTATATAAAAAAAAGACTCGTTGGCAATGGGATTGATGAAAACCGTCTTTTGGTTGCAAATGAAGCGCACAATGCACCGCTTTTATCAGATGAGATCATCATGTCTTTACCAAGTAAGATTGAAAAAGATGCTGCCAATGAGCGCAATAGACGGGTCGAAGTAAGAGTTGTTAGTTCCAAAGCAGAATGAAAATCATAGTTGTCGATACAATTCATAGTGCCCTTTACCAGCTTTTGGGCGATAATGACTTCAATTGCATCGATGCCTCGTATATGGATGATACGCAGGTGTACAACTCACTCTTTGATGCCGATGGCTTGGTGCTGAGAAGTCGAATGACGTTGGATCGGCAATTCATAGACAAGTACCCCAAATTAAAATTTATTGGGCGCGTAGGTGCAGGCCTAGAGCACATCGATGTTGATTATGCCACGGAAAAAGGAATTCGTGTTTTAAGTTCGCCAGAGGGAAATCGGCAAGCCGTGGCTGAACATGCTTTAGGATCGCTTTTAACGCTGTTTAACCGCATTCATATTGCAAATGCCGAAGTGCGAAGAGGACAATGGATTCGAAAGGCAAATGAAGGCATTGAACTTCAAGGAAAGACCATCGGAATTATTGGTTTTGGCAATACGGGTGAAGCGTTTTCCATGGTTGCAAGCGGTTTTCAAACGCGTATTCTCGCGTTTGATAAGTACAAGTCTGGTTTCGGAAATGCGAATGTGAATGAGGTTTCCATGCATGAGCTGTTCGAGCATGCAGACATCGTAAGCTTACACCTGCCATGCAATCAAGAAACCCATTATTTGGTAAATGAGCATTGGCTTTCATCGTTTCAGAAACCCATTTATATCATCAATACTTCACGGGGCAGTATAGTAGATACTTCGGCTTTACTCGAGGCGATTGATTCTGGAAAGGTGCTGGGAGCCTGTTTGGATGTGCTTGAATATGAAACGGAAAACTTAAAAATGCCTCAAATAGACTCTCTTCCTGACTCGGCAAGGAAGTTAATGATGAATGACAAAGTGCTGCTTACTCCGCATATAGCGGGACTTACTAGAGAGTCTTACGAAAAACTTTCGTCCATATTGGCCCAGAAGATCATTGATGCTTTTGGCCCCGCATAAGAATGCGCATCGTGTGCCTGGTTTTTTGTTCAAGCATGACCTCTCTTCCCTTAATGAGCTCCGAGACAATTTGTTCGTTGAAGTGCCGAATGGTCAGGAGTTCAAGACCTTCGTTGTAGAGCACTTTATAGTCTCTTTGCAGGTCATTCACCAGCGCTTGAATTTGCGTTGGTTGGTTGGCTACACTCACCGAGAAACTGATGGCCGAGTTTTGCATGGTTTGAATTTTCAGTCGATGTGCAGCAAAGCGTTTAAAAATATCGCTGATATGTTCTTCAACTATGAATGAGAAATCCCGACTAGAAATGGAAATTAATACTTGGTCAGACTTAAAAATATAGCTTGGAATCTTGCTGTCTTCGCTGGTGTTGTCATCGATCACACTTCCTGGCGCTTCGTGGTCTTTGAAGCTTTTGACAAAAAGAGGAATGTGCTTGTTTTCGAGGGGTTTGATTGTTTTTGGGTGAATGACCGAAGCGCCATAATAGCTCAATTCTACAGCTTCTCTGTATGAAATGTTTTCGAGCAACGAAGTATTGGAAAAGTGCTTAGGGTCGGCATTGAGCATGCCCGGTACATCTTTCCAAATGGTTACCGAAGATGCGGATAAGCAATACGCAAAAATTGCAGCAGAAAAATCTGATCCTTCTCGGCCTAAGGTGGTCATTCTTTTATGTTCTCCACCGCCAATGAATCCTTGCGTGATAACGAATTGTGCATTCTCAGTATTCCAAAAATCTTCTATTCTGGTTTCGGTTTCTTCCCAATTCACTTTTGCGTCACGGTAGTTATTGTCTGTATGAACTAGCTTTCGAGCATCTGCCCAAACAACATTAAGTCCTTCACTTTGAAGGTAGGCTGCTATGATTTTTGTGGAGAGTATTTCTCCGAGTGAAACTATCTGATCGTAAATAAAATCATACTCCGCGTTTTCATCTTGTTCTAAAAACGTGAATGCATAGTGTTGAATTTTATCCAAAGCTTCATAGGCTTCTTGTGCCTCGTTGCCGATTAATAATTCAAGTTGATTTCGATGGAAATCAAAGACTTGAAGAAGCGGTTTTTTCCACTCTTCGTTGGACGTGAACGCCACCACCACGCGCTCTAACCAATTGGTTGTTTTGTCCATGGCCGAAATCACAATGAGCAGTCGGTCTACCTTTTGCCGCTCTATAATTTGCTTGAGATTTTTAACGGCTTGCGCATCTTTTACTGAAGCTCCACCAAATTTGAACACTTTCATAGTCCTCACGATTAATCAAAATAAAGTCTTCCATTGAGCCATTCAGTCGATAGGTCAGCGCCATAGGTTTCATAAAAGCGAATGGCCGGTTCATTCCAATCGAGCACTTGCCAGCCCATGCGTTTCACTCCTTCAGTTTTGGCAATATTCACTACGTAATCAAACAGTGGTTTCCCTATTCCCTTACCACGCATTAATTCTTGAACTACAAAATCTTCCAAATACAAATAGCGACCCTTCCATGTGGAGTATACGAAATAGTAAAGGGCAATTCCAACTACTTTTCCTTCGTATTCAGCAACTGCTAAATGATACAGCGGTTGTTCTCCAAATCCATCTTTCAAAAGAATTTCTTCTGTAACGATCACTTCGTTTTCGGCCTTCTCATAAACGGCTAATTCTTTAATTAAGCCGAGTAATGATGGAACATCATCTGGAGTTCCCTTTCTGATGACAAGTTTTATTGCGTTCATACGGAGGCAAAAATGCTTAATTGATGGAGATCTCCAACTGATCGGTGAATGGTTTTCCCTCTGGGCGCCAAGTTTTGGTTTGAGCCTCTTCATAAGCGTTAAACCCTATTCCATATCTGATCGCTTCAATCCCTCTTTTCTGTTCAGATAATCCTTCGTATTGCCCGTTTTTGAGTCTTGCTGTGTAGGACGCTATTATGGTTTTAGTTGGACTAGCAATGGCGTAAAAAAGCACGTGTCTTCGGCCATTGGCATCTATGCGTTCAATGTAGTTTGGATGCAAGGTGTCTAAAGGAGCATAATTGAAAAATACTGTATCCTGGTCTACATTTCCAAGATTAATAGTGAGGTTTAAGTTCATCTCTTGCGTTGTATAAATCTGCAAGTCGGAGATGTTTCTATTAGACGGAAAACATGAAAATAAAATCTCGTTTCCTGCTCTCATATGCAGCCCTTCTGCAAATTCTTCTCCGCACGTGTCAGCACCTACTACCTTGTTGTTTGTCTTGTAAGTGAATGAGAAGAATCCGTTTTCATCGGTTGTATCAGAGTCAAGATTTACGAAATCTACAAATTGATCATCTACGTTAGGTCTCCGAACGTAATCAATTGCTAATACAACTATTTGATTTGCCAGTGCAGAGTCTTCATCAAACATCAAATTTCCGAAAACTACGATATCATTCGCAAACTCAAATTCATTGAACTCTTCTTCGCATGAAGAAAAGTTTACAATTACTGCAATTGCTATGGCAAAGAGTATTGGCTGAAGGAATGATCTGCTCACCTTTTAATAACTTGTTCGGGACGTTTTGGTTGGTAAACAAAGATGTGTATTAATTTTTTTTCATTACAATTTTCCACATTCCTCTCACTTGATTTTCTGAATAACCTGTGGCTTGATCTTCAGGATACAGAGTGTTGATACGCGATAAAACTTCGGGCTTTATTTGCTCCTTCTCTCCATGGCATTGTATGCAAAGTTTATTCGTGGCGATGGGCGAATAGAACACATATTCGTTCCCCGAGACGTTCACAATCGGTTCAATTTCTTCTCCTTTTTCGATGCTTTCTTTGAAGGAGTTGATGAATTCGATTTCTTCTTGACTGGCTCTGTTTTTTGGGTTGCGTGCTCTGTCGCTTACCCTTTGAATACTTATGACACCCATCTCATTGGTCATGCTATCGGTGATGCTAATGGCATGTACATTGCAGAAAGAAATTGCGCCTTCTGTGCCTTTATTTTTAATGGCGGCTATAAGGTTTTTTCCCAGATTGGCTTTGGTGGCTTTTGAAGCAAATTTTGCTCTGTGTAGAGGATCTTTGATCACATTGTTCATTCCTTCTTGATTTGTCCCTGCAGGATGCGTGAAGTCGCCCTCGTAGATGTAATCGGTAATTGTTTGCAAGTCCTTTTTGTTGTAGGACATTTGAGGCATTACACCAAACTTTTGAATGGCCTCGATCATTAAGGCATTTTCTTCATTGGGATTATTCGTAAACTCAACGATAGCTTCTACGAATTTTTCCTTATTGGAAAACTCCATTTTGTAACGCCTCTGGATTGCAAATACAGGTGGTGCAATGCGGCTTTCTTCAGTGGCATTGTTATTATGGCAAGAAAAACAATAGGCCATGAAGAGGTTTTCTCCTGGATGCGGTTCTTCGGTAATTCCTTTGGTCGCAGCTTTTTCAATTTTATAGTCGGTATTCTTAGAATTACAGGACACTAGCATGAATAGTGTAAATAAAGATGTAAGGATGAGCGCGGTTCTCATGGATTGTTATTTGAGATCAAATGTATCATCATCAATGAGATGCATTCGTGACATTCAATACAGAAAATAGAAATGTTAGAAGCAGAAGTGATTGCCATTTTTGTTTGACTGAAAGCCGTGCTTTTGATTAAGCTTATGACCATTAATATTTTTATTGCCTTCATTGTTTTTGTTTGATGTTACAAATGTGATGGGCTTTGAGCGCCCATTTCATGTTCGGCATCACGGTGAAATGCGACATTTGTCACATTGAATGATTGATACTCATGTCTTATTTATTGTGGTAGAAAGGAATAGCTTACTTAACATTGTAGCAGATATTTGAATACTGTGGAAAATACCCTAGAATATGCCCTGGACTGCGATGCGAAGGATGAGCTAGCTTCGTTCAGAACTCTTTTTTATCATCCTGAATTGAATGGCAAACAAGCCATTTATTTTGCTGGAAACAGCTTGGGTCTTCAACCAAAATCAGCCGAATTTTATTTGAAACAAGAGTTAGAAGACTGGCGGAAATTTGGTGTTGAAGGCCATTTTGAAGCAAGGCGTCCTTGGTATTCTTACCATGAGTTTTTCTCCAAAGCCATGGCCGAGATAGCTGGGGCGAAGGAGACTGAGGTAGTGTCCATGGGGTCACTTACGGCAAATATTCATAGCCTCATGGCCAGCTTCTATAAGCCCACAAAAACACGTTATAAGATTTTATGTGAGAAAAAGGCATTTCCTTCCGATACTTATGCCATGCAGGCTCAAGCTAAATTGCACGGGTTTGAAATCGATGACGCCATTGTTGAGATTGGTCCAAAACAAGGATCAGATATAATCACAGAGGACTCCATCATCGAGAAGATCTATGAGTTGGGCGACTCTTTAGCAACGGTAATGATAGGCGGTGTCAACTATTATAGTGGGCAAGTGTTTGACATGGCAATGATCACTGATGCGGCACATAAGGTAGGAGCATATTGCGGATTTGACCTAGCGCATGGCATGGGAAACATTGAAGTAAAGCTGCACGAAAGGCAAGTAGACTTTGCGGCATGGTGCACGTATAAATACTTGAATGGAGGTCCGGGATCAGTGGGCGGGTTGTTCGTTCATGAAAACCACCATAAACGCAAGCTTCCAATCTTAGCAGGATGGTGGGGGCACGATAAGAAAACGCGTTTTAAAATGGAGCCGGAATTTGTGCCTATGCAGAGTGCAGAAGCTTGGCAAATGAGCAATGCTCCGGTATTTAATATGGCGATATACCTTGCCTCGTTGGAGATTTTTCAAAAGGCTACTATGCCGAGATTGTGGACCAAAAGTAGACCGTTAACCGACTATTTGGAGTTTGTGGTCAACCATGTTGCTAATGAAACTGGCGCTGATCTGGAGATCATCACTCCGAAAGAACACCATCGCAGGGGCTGTCAGTTAAGTGTTGTAGCGCACGGCTACGGACGTAAGTTATTCGATAAGATTACTGAAGAAGGCGTAATAGCGGATTGGCGTGAACCGAATGTAATTCGGATGGCTCCGGTTCCGCTTTATAACTCCTATGAAGACATTTACAGGTTTGGTCAAATATTGAAAAAAGCGCTTTCAGCTTAAATGAATATAGAATGAAAGAAGTAACGATTGTTGGAGCAGGGTTGGTGGGCTCACTTTGGGCGGTATATCTGTCTAAGGCAGGTTATAAGGTTCAAATTTTTGAGCGTAGATCTGATATTAGAAAGGCAGAGATATCTGCAGGTAAATCCATTAACCTCGCCTTGTCTGATCGCGGTTGGAAAGCGTTGAAAGGCGCTGGTGTTGATCACCTTATTCGTGAAATTGCTATTCCAATGCCTGGAAGAATCATGCATGATTTGGAGGGAAATCTGACTTATCAACCATATGGCATAGAAGGGCAAGCTATCAATTCAGTGTCGCGTGGTGGCGTGAATGCACGCATGATGGATATTGCGGAGCAAGTGGGGAATGCAAAAATCACCTACAACACCAAATGTTTGGGTGCCGATATGAAGGCGGGTATTTGCTTTTTCGAAAACAGCGAGACAGGTGAGGAATTTGAAGTAAAAAGCGACTTGATATTTGCTTGCGATGGCGCGTTTTCAGCGATTCGCTACAATTCGATGCAAAAGTTGGATCGTTTCAATTATAGCCAAACGTATATCGAAGATGGCTACCGTGAGATTCTTTTGCCTGCCAATGAGGATGGTAGTTATAAACTAGAAAAGAACGCTTTGCACATATGGCCAAGAGGCCGTTTTATGATGATTGCCCTTCCCAATGAAGATGGCTCGTTTACATGCACCTTGTTCATGCCATTTGATGGGGAAAAAAGCTTCAGCAAATTGACATCGAAAGAGGCCGTCAACGACTTTTTCAAAACCACTTTTCCTGATTTCTACGAAATGATGCCCAACATTGCCGATGCATGGGAGGATCATCCTCTAGCTTCATTGGCCATTACGCGATGTTATCCTTGGCATCACGGGAAGGTTGCCCTTATGGGCGATGCAGCGCATGCCACTGTTCCTTTTTACGGACAAGGCATGAATGCGGGGTTTGAAGATTGCACGGTGATGAATGATCTAATGCTCAAGCATAACCACGATTGGGATAAAATATTTGCTGAGTATAGTGTAGTGAGAAAACCTGATGGAGATGGTTTGCAAGATTTGTCATTGCACAACTATCATGTTATGCGTGATTATGTGGCAGACCCTAAATTCTTATTGCAGAAGAAAATCGAAGCCCGATTTGCAGAGAAATATCCCGATAAGTGGATGCCATTGTATAGTATGACCACGTTCTCTGACATACGTTACTCCGTTGCTTGGAAAGAAGGACAGCGTCAGCAAAAAATCATGGACGAAGTAATGGCTGATCCAGATATCGAGTCTAATTGGGATTCGAAAGAGGTGGAGGACCAAATTCTCAGTCTAATCTCTTAAGTGCTCCAAGTCTCTTGGATGCTATTTACTCATCTTGGTTTGCACTATTGCAAGCGAGAGCGATATAAAGCAAAATGCAGATTCGATGGTTAACCACTGGGTGCCAAAACCTCCGAGTGGACCATCAACGATGAGCGTAATGACGCGTGAAATCGCATAAAGGCCCCAAACATGCTTAGGAACGTTAACGCCATTGTCAGGTTTCTCATTAAGAGGTATGCCGATGAAAAGGTTATTGCCAAACCGACTCCACCGTATATTCCGCGAATCGAACTTATAGAATCAGTGTTTGGAAGTGAAACGTGAACCAAGTCCATTGTTCCTTGTGGGTTGATCATTGAAACAATTGAAACATAGGCTATGCTGAGAATTGATATTCCTACAAAGCCCAATGAACTGATGTGAATTGCTTTTTTTCATGCTTTTGTATTCGGGAACAAATGGAATGAAAGTGGAAGCAATAGATCTTGAGGGAAATCAAGATTTTGAAAATGCACTCAACATATTACACCTTGTGAAGTGTGTTCAGAATGTTCGACTTCTCCGCCACTTACTTCAATTCTTGTTTAAATGAAATTCCTTCATTCCATAAATCTTGCTGGATTCTAGTAAATGCGCCTGGTCCAATGCCTCTCAAAGCTTTGATTTCAGATTTTGTAAAGCGCGAAAGATCGTTGAGAATATATACCCCTTTATTTCTTAGCGCATCTTTAGCGGGTTTGGCCAAATACTTTGGGAATACATGGTTGATTTCTTTCAACAGAACTAGTTTTCAGGATAATCATTATCAACCCAGCATTGTATGCTATTGATTTGGCTTTGCGATAGTTTCCCACCTCTAGGCATGGTTTGGTTTTTAAGCACTACACTTTCAAATTCACCATTATTGATGATTCCTTGAAGACCGCTGTAGGAAGCGTATGAAGGATGGCAACTGCCTGTAGCACATTCTGCAGTTAATATTCCCCCAATTTCATTGTCGTAGGTGGGTTCACTTCCATCACACATAGGATCTTGCTTTGCGCAACTGAGAATGAATATGGTAGCCATGATTAATGTGGCTAGAACGATGCTTTTGTTTTTCATGAGCGTGAAATTATAGCATGAAAGTAATTACTGCTCCTAGAGTAATTCTTCACTATTCCTTAAAAACGTCTTAAATAAAAGAGTGGTTGCAGCCTAAGGGCTAACCAGGTTGATGCTCACATTGAAATAAAAAGGATTGCCCAAGGTGTTTTGCATTGCAAGCGGTTGATCTCCGAAAAATCCACGATAGAAGTCGGTACCATTCGGAACTTCATCAATGTTATACGAGTAGTTGACGCGATAGCCAGCCTGCGCAGATAGCCAAAAGAATCCAATGAGCTGACGCGCGTAAATAAACCTAAATCTCAATTCACCTCTTCTGATTTCCAAATCATCCTTTTTCCCATCAAAAGGATCAACAAAGGCACTGTTTTGGTTTCCCACTTTGTAGCTATTGCCTTCCAATTCAAACCCTACAAATAGCATGTTTCTTGGGTTAAGCGTATAGCGAAGGTGACCTCGAGCCGGAAATAAAATCTCAGTGCCCCATGTATTGCTCACTGATGTCCAATTGTAAAGAATAACAGGAATATAGTTGAGCTCACCTGCTCTGTAAGTGCGAGAAACACCAATTGCCCATTGCTTATAATCGCTTGGTCTCTTGCCCCATAAAGCAGCGATAGAGTAGCGGTTGTATTTCAGTCGTTGAAAATCAGGAATATCGAAATCTCCATTCATGTCGGCACTTCCTTGAAATAGCAGAAAGCTGGTTTCATTTAAAGGTTTGAAGACAGTCGAATTAAGGCCTACGGTTCTCAGATTGTTATTGGCCAAGGTAGTCAAAAGAGGATGCGTAAGTGAGGCCGGATCGTCAAACTCATAATTCACATCCCAAAATCGGGCGCCAAGCTGAACAATTAGACTGTTTTTTGAAATTACCGGGATATTGGCGTCAAACCGGGTTCCGTGAACTGCATTTAGTTTTGCCTTTTCTTCAGTAGCAGTGAGGTATGCGCCTGCTGTGATATCATGTCCGCCTTGATAATCGTAACCAAGCGAAATAAGTTTCGCAGGACTCAATCCTTTGATTTTTGCATTTGCAAATCGCTTTGCCGTGCCGTCAACAAACTCAAGGTCGTCATACATGTTGTAATCTTCCTCGTCCTCTTCAACCAATGTTGAGTCTGCTTGAGCAGCCAATTCTAACGGAAAAGAAAATAGGATGGCCACGCAAAACGCCATGAAGTAATGCAGGGTAAATGGACTTCTCACGGTTGTTGGTTTTTATTTCTTTTTCGGCATTTGCAAACGTTTCCAAACATCGGTTCTTCCAAGCGCAGAAACACCAATAAATCCGCGTATATCAAGGGTGTTTTCGTCTTTCATTTTAATAGTGCAGCTATAGGTATTCCCATTTTCTGGATCATAAATGGTTCCTTCGTTCCACTCATTTTCGCCTGCATATACGAAGTCCTTCAATATTCGATAACCCTTTAAAGGTTGAGTCCTCATGCTTTCGTCAGGATTGTTTCTATCTACCTTGGGTTGCCCATTTTCTGGATCGTTTGGTTCTTTCAGCCAAACTATTTTCCCGTAATATTTAGAACCAATTTTCTCGACTTTAACCTTGGCTTTTCCATGACTCGGTTCCCACACACCAATGAGCTTATCGCCTTCTTCTTGGGCAAAACTCAACATAGACGAAAGTGAAAAAACGAAAAGAAATAAGACTGCTTTGAGTGTATTCATAATAGTTTATTTGTATTCAACGAGTAGTTCAAGTTCTAGTAAAATGCTCATGGCATCATCGTAGTTGTCTTCTTTAAAATCCAAATCTAACAAGTAAGTAAATGCTGATTCCTTAAAAACATCGGTCAATTCAGCTTCTTCGCTTGCCGATAGGGCAATAGCACCTGAAGAATTTTCAGGTATAGGGTTGAGTATGGCGATGCTGGTCATCGGAGCATTATCCGCAACTACTTGCAGAGAAGCGCTGTTGAATTGGTTGAAGTCTATCTGAGTTCCTTCAGGTGATTGCATGGATGCCTTTTGCAGTTTGACCGACTTCATGGTTTCATTGTTGAGTGCTTTTTCGTTAATGAGCGTTGATAGATCGACCTTGTATTCGCTGAAGAAGCTGTTCGATCCTGAAAAATAAGGACCTTCTGAAGTCACTGTTATTTGCATGCTCACTTGCTCCGTTTTGCTGGAGCTGCATGATTGAAGTATAAAGAAAATAGAGAAAAATGATGTCAAAGCAAGAGTTCGAAGTGTGATGTGAAGTAGAGTCATCTTGGTGTTAATTAGGCCGCTAAAAGTAGATGGACAAAGCATGTGGCGATGGTTTAAGGGATATATACTTTTTATTTGACTCATAATTTCAGGTTATGAATGACTTTTGAAGCATAAAGATAAGTCAATGGTTTAGAAAATGCGGGACACTAATCGATATTACATTAAAATGTGGTTTACGGCCTGAACAGAAGGTGGAAGATCA